>JACKQG010000217.1_pt2 | contig 24435 bp, 19 predicted proteins | sample 8237621 | NCBI WGS metagenome assembly JACKQG01 (sample SAMN15677084, study PRJNA649215) | marine metagenome | biome: marine; feature: Black Sea; material: saline water; isolation source: suspended particulate matter (SPM) from the Black Sea western gyre | collected 2013-06-09/2013-06-10 | depth... | reverse complement strand
AGCTAAATTAAGCTCGACCGACTCTGAACATTTACAGAAACAACGTTACACCAACTTCTAGAACACCGTTCGACTCCATCCATCCCTAAACTACCAATCACCCGATCAATACGAACAACAATACAATCACCAACTAGCCACACCTAAAAACTAAAAATCCGGAATCCGCTACTACTGGGCTATCGCAGACGGAGGCTGTCAGTTGTTGTGTACGCTGACGGTAGTTCATTAGTTGATCCAAACATAGGCAACCAGGCCCGATGAATAGAACGCAACAGCTTTGTTTTACCATCGCGATAGTTCTCTCATCAACCTCTTACGGCCAGAATTGGCCGCAAGGATCTGGGCCAAACGGCGACTTCCGGGCGAGCGAAACTCAGGCCTCGATTGGCTGGTCCGTTTCCCTTGACAAGAATATCGCGTGGCGAACCGAGTTGCCCGAGACCGGTCAGTCGTCGCTGGTGATTTGGGGTGATCGACTTTTCTTGACGACGATGAAGTCGGTGACATCCGATTCCAAAACGGGCAAAGCCATCGCCGGTTGGTGTCTCTCGGCGAAGGACGGATCGATCCTCTGGCAGCGAGAGATCACGGGCAGTTACCAAACAAAGCTGAGCGCACCGTTCGGCGACGCGTCATCGCCGTCGGCGGTCACCGATGGCAAGCATGTTTGGTTCCTTAGCCCAACAGGACAACTCGCCTGCTTCGATATGCACGGAGCTGCGGTCTGGTCGAAGCAAGTCACGTCGGTAGCGCGCGCCCAACCGGTGCTTCACGACGGAATGTTGATCTTCCATCGTCAGGTCTATCTTCCCGATGCAGATGGCCACTTCACGCACGAGAACAAGGACGCTCCGCGTGAAAAGTGGACTCAGCTGCATGCGATCGATGCCGCGACAGGCGACGTCCGCTGGGTCAGCGAATGTGGCGTCAACATGGGTGCGGTACCAATTCTGCAACAGCTTGAAAACGGCACGGATGTCTTTGTAGTTGGACGCGGCGGCGGACACGGGCCTCCGGAGAAGCCGGAAGGCGTCTCGATGATTCGTGCTGACAACGGGAAGACCGTCTGGACCCTAGCTCTGCCCGGCTTCATGTCGACGCAAACATTTCCGATCATCAACGGCCACGCCTTGGTCTTTCGCAAGAACGATCATCTATGGGTGACCGTCAAGACAGGAAAGATCAGCCGCCAAGTATCCTTACTCAACGATGTTCCAGTCAGGCGTTGGACAGAATCCGGATATGAAACCAGGACGGAATCGCTAAAGGAGAAGTCGCGACCGATTACACAGCAATCCAATTTGCTGGTCGGCAAGTACCACTATTTCCGATCTTACACACGCAACTACCTCGGACGCGACAACCGAGAAGCGATTCAGGAACAACCTCAGCTATACATCGTTACGTCACAATCGCGTTCAGAACTCGCGAGGACTCGAAGTGATGGGGGATGCACGAGCGATGGGCAACGGCTGGGGACACACCGCGTCTCCAATCGCAACCTCCTTCGGAAATCGCCTCTACGTTCCGATTCTTTGCGGCATCGTGTTTGTCATCGATGCCAGCGCGGACACCTTCAATGAACGTGCCATCCTCGCGATCAATGATCTCGGGCCATTGGGCGACGCGTTTAACCTCATCCGGTGTTGAGCCAAGTTGAATTCGAGATAGCCGATAGATCTGTACTGGATGCCCTAACATCACCACCGAAGGGAAACCAAAGAGTCCCGCAATCAGCATTAATGTGGATGCAGTCAACATCCAGATAATTTGCTTTTGAGCCCCAACCCACGCTATCGATACTACACGCTCAGTAGCCACGAATAGACGATCCAAAACGGATAAAACGTCGAATACAGCCAACAAGCAGCAGTAGCCACCACTGCAACACCGAAGAGAAGCAACTTCAGTGAAAAGCGTGGAAATGCGAAAGGCATCTTCGAGTCTCTTTCGCGCTAGCCTAACGCTAAATCAACTCATGAATCGGCTCGATCCCGGAATCGACTGGATAGCGTGGCGTGCCTGATCCGTCGAAGAGCCGATCTCGGTGGGCATCGATGCCGAGCTTGTGGTAGAGCGTGGCAAAGACTTCTTGGAACTTGACGGGACGCTTCACAGGCTCTTCGCCGTATTTGTTTGTTTCGCCAATGACTTGACCAGTTCGTAATCCTCCGCCCGCAAGAATCGCGGCGTTCGCACGCGGCCAGTGATCGCGGCTGTTGTTTTTGTTGATCTTTGGCGTGCGACCGAACTCGCCCCACATCACCACCGATACATTCTTGTCCAAGCCTCGTTCGTGCAGGTCGGTGATCAGCGCCGAAAGGCCTTGATCCAACAGCGGGAACTCTTGACGTGATCGTGGGTAATTCATGCCATCGCCGCCGTGCCAATCCCAGCGGCTGTAATTCAGTGCGACGTAGCGAGCGCCAGCCTCGACGAGTCGTCTCGCGATACAGAAGTTCTCGATCATCTTGGGAGCGCCATCACGTTGGAACTTTTCGTCGCTCTTGCCATAGCGCGCGACGATTCGCGGATCTTCTTTCGATAGGTCGAGAGCGTCACCCAGTTTGGAGTCGGTCAGAATGTCCAATGCCTGGCTCTGGTAGGTGTCAACGCTTTCGATGCGAGCCGCTGCGTCGACGTCGCGACGGAATTGATCCACCGCACTGCGCAATCGGTCACGATCTTGAAGCCGCTCTAACGTAACGCCCTGCAAGACCATGTTGTCCGATTTTTCACGAGCTTTGCGACCGACCATGTTAAATGGATTGTGCATCGGCCCCAGGAACCCAGCGGTTCCTGGCTCGCCCCAAGTCCGATTGCCCGTCTGGTACATCATCGCGAGATTTGGTGGGATCGCTTTATTGACCGAGCCAGCCAATCGCGAAACCCAAGCTCCAGCCGAAGGCCAACCGCCGTTCGGTCCGCGCTCGCCAAACTTTCGGCCCGTCATGCATTGATAACCATCATGTCGTCCATCGGAGTCGCTCAACGAACGAACGATTGCGAACTTGTCGGCGAGCTGCGCGAGTCTGGGAAACAATTCGCAAAACTGCATACCGGGAACATTCGAAGCGATGGGATCGAACTCACCGCGAATCTCACCCGGCGCATTTGGCTTCAAGTCCCACATGTCGAGATGCGACGGACCGCCTGGCAGATAGATATTGATAATCGCCTTGTGCGAACTGCCGATCCCCGCCTTCGCTTCCAACTCAAGCAGCTGATTCAGCGCCAACCCGCCCATTGCGGCGCCGCCGATTTGCAGGAAACCGCGTCGCGAGAATCGATCGCAGAAGCCCGATCGCTCATCCGCCTGTCCAAGAATTGTAAGCAAGAGACGTCTCCTTCAAACTGTTTAGAGAGAGATGGGAACCTAGCCTTTCCGGTAAGACTCACCACGCCCCACTATTGTATCGACACAGACTGATGCGTCACAACCCTGTTTATCGTAGGCTAGTGAGACATAAGTAACCGTTTCGATTAGTGGATGGTCGCACCCATGATCTGTTATCGGCACGATTTAGTATTCTCATTCGGCCTCACAGCCTTATTCTGCGTTTCGGCAGAAGCGGCTCCAGACTTTGAACGCGAGATCGCGCCAATCTTGGTCAAGCGATGCCTTGAGTGCCACAATGACCACGAAGTTTCAGGTGGTCTGGCGCTGACAAGTGCTGCGAAGGCAAAGGCCGGTGGTGATGGTGGGAACGTCATTGTCGCAGGACAGGTTGAGCAAAGCGTACTTCTTGATCGCATCGCCAATGGCGAGATGCCGCCGGAGAAACAGGGCAAGTCGCAGAAATTGCCCGACAGCGAGATCAAGCTACTGCGGTCTTGGATCATCGGCGGTGCGCAATGGCCGAAGGACCGCATTCTCGATTTGTACGAAGCAACAAGCGACGTGCGAGCTGGCCGAGATTGGTGGTCGCTGCAGCCCGTGGCTACGCCCAAAGTGCCCGTGCCGACGAACGCGGACAGAGTAGCAAATCCCATCGACGCGTTTGTCTTGGCTCGCTTGGAAGCAGAGGCGATGCAACCCGCACCGTTGGCGGACCGGCGAATCGTGCTACGGCGACTTTATCTCGACGTCATTGGTTTACCACCGACGGTTGAGCAGACGTCGGCCTTCTTGTCCGACGATTCTCCTAACGCGTGGGAGCGAGTTGTCGACGAAGTACTCAACTCGCCTCACTATGGCGAGCGGTGGGCTCGTTATTGGCTCGACTTGGTGCGATTCGCCGAGACCTGCGGATACGAACGCGATCAGGAGAAGTCTTTTGCATGGCGCTATCGCGACTGGGTGGTGCAATCGCTGAACGACGACAAACCGTACGATCAATTCGTCATCGAGCAGCTGGCTGGTGATGAGATCGCCGATCGAAGTGAGCAGTCAGTGATCGCGACCGGCTTCCTTCGCCTTGGCACTTGGAATGACGAGCCGAATGATCCGAATGAGTACAAGTACGAACGACTTGAAGACATGGTCCATGCCACTTCGTCGGCGTTTCTTGGACTGACCGTCAAGTGTGCTCGCTGTCACGATCATAAGTTTGATCCGATTCTACAGCTGGATTACTACCGTATGGCCGCGTCGTTTTGGGCGGGGGCGATCGAACCGCGAGATCGTAAGTTTCTTGGCGGTCCGTCGCCAGAAGAACTTGGGTTCGAGAACGTGTTCGGCTGGACCGACCTGTCTTCGAAACCGAATCCGTTGCATCTACTCAAGAAGGGCGATCCGAAACGACCGCTTGGCGAAGTCACGCCAGCACATCTCGCGACAATCCCGGTGATTCATCGGAAGTTCGAACCGCCAAGCGAAGGCGGAACAACAACACAGCGTCGGCTGCAATTGGCTCGCTGGATCACGGACCTCGCAAATCCGCTGACTGCCCGGGTATTTGTAAATCGTTTGTGGCAACATCACTTTGGCGAGGGACTAGTTCGTTCGTCGAATAACTTTGGCTTTCGCGGTGATCTGCCGACGCATCCAGAACTTCTTGATTGGCTGGCCGCAGACTTTGTTGCTGGCGGGTGGAAGATTAAGCGGATGCACAAACTGATTCTGATGTCGAGTACGTATCGGCAATCGTCCTTACATCCGAACTATGAAGAATACAGCGAGAAGGATTTCATCAATCGACTCTCGTGGCGAGCGAATCGTCGGCGACTGGACGCCGAGGCGTTGCGCGATGCGATGCTGTTCGCCTCGGGTGAAATCGTCTTAAACGTGGGCGGGCCGAGCTTCAAACCAACGATCAGTCCGGAAGCGCTGGAGGGACTTTCACGCAAATCTTCGGCCTGGCAAGCGTCTTCTCCGCAAGACCAGCTTCGACGCAGCTTGTACATCTACAGCAAACGCGGGTTGCTCCCGCCAATCATGACAACCTTTGATTTTTCCGATACGACGCTGCCATGCGGTCAACGCAACGTGACGACCGTCCCCACGCAGTCGCTCGCACTGCTAAACAATTCGTTCGTCCACGACCGAAGCAAACAACTTGCTAACCGAGTCGTCCGCAGCGCGGGCGATGACGAAGCAACGCGAATCCAGCATGGATGGCTCGCCGCGTTGGGACGCGAACCTTCGGGTGACGAGTTGCAGTTGGCAAGTCAGCACCTAGCAATCCAAAAGAAGCGGTTCGCCGAGAATCAGCAACAAGAGCGCGAGTCACCAGGAAATTGGCGAGCCGTCAAAGAACTAACGGTTCGCGACGGGCTCACGCTGCACCTTCGTGGGGATGTCGGTGTTGAGTTGGATGCGACGGGACGCGTTGAACGGTGGTTGGACTCATCCGGCACAGGGCACAACGCCTCACAAGCCGAACCCGAACGCCGTCCGAGTGTGACGATGGGACAGAGTGGACGTCCTGAGATTCAATTCGATGGAGCGCGACGCTTTCTGAAGCTTGAGGGAAAGCTCGTTGAGACGCAAGCGTGTACGATGATCGCGGTCGTGAATGATACTGGCCCGGCGGCCCATCGAGGCATCGTCTCGAACTGGAACGGCAACGCTGGCAACTCGACAACCTCTCTGTTTCTCGGCCTGACAGGAAAGAACACCGTTCGATTCAGCGACAACTTTTCTGCAGCTGATGCAATCGCCGATCCGGCGAAGCCTTTCGTTCTGACGGCGACGAATGGCTCTCGTGGAGTTCAAGTGTTTCAGAACTCCCGCCTCGTAGCTTCTAGGCCTGACGCGTTAGCGTCGCGAAACCTCGACACAGCGTGGGTCATCGGACAACAAGGCAACATCGACGGCGAGTACTGGAACGGGAACATCGCGGAGATTCTGGTTTTCGACCGCGAGTTGTCAGAGGACGATCGGTTGCTTGCCACAGGCTACCTCCTAAATCGATACAAAATCAGTATACCGGTGGAACGGAGTGTTGCAGATCCAGCGTTTCTCGCGCTCGCGTCGTTGTGCCACGTTTTGCTGAACTCAAATGAATTCTTGTACGTTGACTGAAACGAATCTCATGAATCCATCAAATTACTTTCCGTGTGGCACAAATCGCCGAGAATTCATTTGGGAGATGGGGGCCGGATTCGCGGGACTCGCTCTGTCGAGCTTGCTCGCAAAAGATGGTTTCTCACAGGGTGGCGAAGTCAGCGGCAAAACGACTGGCATCGCGAGGCCGCTCGCGCCAAAGGCACCACACTTCGCGACCAAGGCAAAGTCATGCATCTTTCTGATGATGAATGGCGCACCGAGCCAAGTCGACACGTTCGACTATAAACCGGAGTTGGAGAAGTACGCCGGCAAACAGCTGCCGGAGGATAAGGACTACATCAACTCGGGCGGTCGTAAGGTCGGCTATCTCACTCCCGCTTGGAGAAAGTTTCATCCCGGTGGCGAGAGCGGTCTGCCAATCTCAGATTACTTTCCGAGCGTCAGAAAGCATGCGGATAAACTTGCCGTAATCAATTCCTGCCATACCGACAGCCACGCCCACGGCTCGGCGCTCGTAGCCATGAACACCGGCAAGACGTTCATCGGACGGCCATCGCTTGGTGCATGGTCGGTTTACGGATTGGGCACGGAGAATCAAAGCCTGCCGGGCTACGTTGTGATGCTTGATAAGCGAGGCGGACCCATCAGCGGGCAACCAAACTGGTCGAGCGGCTTTATGCCATCCACGTACTCCGGCACGTTGTTCCGCCCCACGGGCGATCCAATCCTCGACCTGCGAGGCCCGGAACACGTCACCCGCCGTGTGCAACGGGAACAGCTCGACTTGCTGGCCAAATTGAATCAACGCCACCTTGAAGCGCGCCCTGGTGGCGCCGAACTCGCCGCTCGCATCGACTCGTACGAATTGGCCTACCGGATGCAGACCGAGGCTCCCGAAGCCGTCGATATCGCCGACGAGACGCAAGAAACGCTTGCCATGTACGGCGTTGGCGAACAACCGACCGACGAGTACGGCCGCAACTGTCTTGTTGCCAGGCGATTGGTGGAGCGAGGCGTTCGCTTCGTACAGTTGTACTCCGGTGGCGGGCATCTCGAAGAGACTTGGGATGCGCACGAGAGCATTGAGAAGAACCATGGACGGCATGGTGCCGAAGTCGATAAGCCGATCGCCGCGTTGTTGACGGATCTTGAGCAGCGAGGCTTGTTGGACAGCACGCTCGTTGTCTGGGGCGGCGAGTTTGGACGCATGCCATTCAGCGAAGGGCAGAACGCTCCTGGGCGTAATCACAATCCCTACGGATTCTCCATGTGGTTTGCCGGGGGTGGTGTGAAGGGTGGCATCCGGTATGGCGAGACGGACGAGTTCGGCTTCGAAGCGGTGACGAACAAGGTCCATCTCCACGACGTTCATGCCACGATACTGCACCTGATGGGGCTGGATCACGAAGCGCTAACGTACTTCCATCAGGGGCGCAAAGAGAGCTTGACCGATGTGGGGGGCCGAGTCGTACGTGACGTGATTGCATAGCACTCGTGCGACGCTAGGTCGCTGGCCTGCGTCTTTTGAAATCGCGCAATCGCCGACTTTTTCGCGGGACAGCAGCTACCCTTTGGGCCGATAGGGATTAAGAGTATCCGTATTTTCCGTCTATGCACGTTTTGACGTTTGGAGATGAGAGCATGCGACGAACCATCTTGGCACTTGTATTTGTTGCCACTGGCGTCACTGCTAGCGTGACTCAAGCTGGTTGGACCGAGTTCTGGGAGCGAGTGCATTTGGACTGGCATCGCATGAACTCCTGGCCCGAGCCTTTTCTTCACGCCGACAAAGACCTGGTTCGCCAACCATTGATAGCGATGACTGACCGCGGATGGCGCATGCAGAATACTCTCAGCGATCACTTGTTCGACGTAGAAAAGCAAACACTTACGCAAGCTGGTGCGTTGAAAGTTCGTTGGATCGTGACGCAGGCACCTCCGCACCGGCGAACTGTGTTCGTGCTACGTGGCGCGACGCCGGAAGCGACGCTAGCTCGGGTCGATGATGTACAGGCAACCGTCGCGCAAATGGTCCCTCAAGGCGCTCGCCCGCAGGTTCAGCTAACCGATGTCACGCCTGTGGGCGGCTCGGGCGACTACTTCGACGCGGTCGATCGCGCACGTAAAGACTCAATCCCAGCGCCGAGACTACCGGAAGCTCAGGGGACGACGGGTGGCAACTAGTGACGATTTACGTCGCCGTCCAGCGGTCCCAGTCACAAGGAGGTGCAGGGTGCAACTAAGCCAAGCCATCGCCACGACGCTTGCGATTGCCTATGGATGCGCCTTCGTCGGCTGTGCCGGACCTTCGCCGTTCGACACGCAACCGATGGACGCATTCTCGACGGCGGCAGGATTCGACGCTCCTGATCGACAGCCCTACGACCAACTTGCTCAGGCCTTTCAGCAGCAGAACACGCTCGGTCCCAGTGGCTCGCGGATGCCGGTTCAAACACCGCATCCGAATGCCGCAAGCGGCTGGATGTCGTCATGGCAGAACGCTGGGGATGCCGTCAGCCGAGCGTTCACAATCACTCCGGCCACGACTCCTGCAGCCGATCCAACCAGTCTCGCCAACCAGCCCGGTGATGTTGGCGGACAACTCAATTATCACGCAGCGAAAGTGTACGAGACGCAGGGAAACGTCGCCGGTGCGATGGAGCTCTATCAGAAATCGCTGAACATGTCGCCCAACGACGTTCGTTCGATGATTGGTTATGCGCGACTGCTGGATCGCCACGGGAACTTCCGCGAGGCTGAACGATATTACCTTCGGGCGGTCGAACTCGAGCCAAATAATGTCGTGGCGTTGAACGACTTGGGGATGATCTACGCACGACAGGGCATGTATGACGAGGCGCTGACTCCTCTAAATCAAGCTGTGCTGTTGCAACCAGCGAATCAACGCTATTGTAACAACATCGCCATCGTTTTGCTGGACGCAGACAGGACTGACGAAGCGTTTTCCCATCTCGCTGCGGTGCATGGCGACGCAACGGCTCACTACAATCTCGGCTATCTCATGTCGCGTCGAAATCGAAACTCCGAAGCAGCGGGCCATCTTCAGCAAGCGTTGGCGATGAACCCAAGGCTGACACCCGCTCGGCAGTTGCTCGACAGTTTGGCCGCTCCAGCGGGGTACGTCCAACAAGGGTTGCCGCCAGTTTCGCGACCCGTGTACGGGTATCCCACAGATGCGAATTTCACGATCGTTCCGCATCAAACGCCGACAGCGCGGCCATTACCGCCACTGTAGCGTAACCGGCGCGCTGTCGTGCGAAATTGAAACTATTTCTGCCAGGTACGGCAGCACCGCAAGCACAACAGAAATCGCCAACGCACAGACGCTAAAGTGCCGCTTGCATTGGTGTTGCGTTTGGAGTGTTGTTCCTGCGAGTTAAAGTGGATTACCGCGAATCACACATTTCTCTGTTGCCGCAATTCGAAACGCGAATTAATGTTGATGGTAGAGATGAGGTAGCGGACTTGTACAAGGCAGGGATTGCCGCGCCGCGTTGAAGTTACTCCAAAGATGGATCTCACCTGCCCGTCCGTAAACCTCCCCACGAGCGTTCTTTTCCAAGTTTCGTGCTCGGCGGTTGCGGCTCTCCTGCGGGCTGCTTTCGCGTTGCTCTGTGAACCATGCTGGTCAGCAGAGGCTCCGATTGATCAGGGAAGCCTTCTGCTGCGCGGCGCGGGTCGTCGAGCGGCGCTAACGGCCGAGCGATGTTCGCTGTTGAACTGAATGACAGTGGATTGCCCAGTTACGTGCCGGAAGCAAACTCACAGTTCCCGGGCGAATTTCTCCGAGCGAGGCTCAGGGTCGCGAGGTGTGTCGCCACGGCGGATAACCAGCCACTGAGGAGGCGTTGGTCATGAGCGAAAGTCAAAACATCATTTCATTGATTGGTGAACGGCAGGACATCCAGCAGTTCCGTAAGAAGCACTGGGAGGGATCGTTTCAGGAATATCTGGACCTCATCCGCGCCAATCCAAAAGCAACACGAAACGCGTTTCAACGTGTGTACGACATGATTCTGTCGTACGGCTCCGAAACTTATGAGCCAAGCCGCGGCGAGAAGCGAACCCATTACAACTTCTTCGACGACCCAATTGAGAACGGTCGCGATGGCGTCTTCGGACTGGATTCAACGCTTGAACAACTCGCCAATGCACTCAAAAGCGCAGCCCGAGGTTACGGCATCGAGAAACGCGTGCTGCTACTGCACGGTCCGGTCGGCAGTAGCAAGAGTACGATCGCAAGAATGCTAAAGAAGGGGCTCGAACGATACAGCGCGACCGATGAGGGGGCGTTGTTCTCGCTGGGTTGGCGGGACGAATCGGGTGGTGAAACACTTTGGTGCCCGATGAACGAAGAGCCTCTGCACTTGATTCCCAAGCGATTCCGGCAAGAAGTCGCGACTCAACTTAATGGCGAATCGGCAGCCGACCACGAGATTCGAATCGTTGGCGAGTTATGCCCCTACTGCCGATTTATGTACGGCGAACGTCTGAAAGAATGCGATGGTGATTGGACGAGAGTGATCGCGGACATTCGCGTCAAACGCGTCATTCTTAGCGAGCAGGATCGCATCGGAATCGGTACTTTCCAACCGAAGGACGAGAAGAACCAGGACAGCACCGAGCTGACTGGCGACATCAACTACCGCAAGATCGCGGAACTAGGAACCGACAGCGACCCGAGAGCTTTCAACTTTGATGGCGAATTCAATATCGCAAATCGCGGAATCATCGAGTTTATCGAAGTTTTGAAGTTAGACGTTGCATTTCTTTACGACCTGCTAGGTGCGAGCCAGGAACACAAGATCAAGCCGAAGAAGTTCGCTCAAACCGATATCGACGAAGTGATCCTGGGCCACACCAACGAGCCCGAATATCGGCGGCTGCAAAACAACGAGTTCATGGAAGCACTTCGTGATCGAACAGTCAAGATCGACGTGCCGTACGTGACGCGTTTGGACGATGAGATCAAGATCTATGAGAAGGATTACAACCGCGCGAAAGTTACCGGGAAACATATCGCGCCTCACACGATCGAAATGGCCGCGATGTGGGCCGTGTTAACTCGGCTGGAACAGCCAAACAACGCCGGCTTGACGTTGCTCCAGAAGATGAAGCTTTACAATGGCAAGACGTTACCAGGCTTCACCGAAGACAACGTCAAGGAACTTCGCGAAGAAGCAACAACCGAAGGGATGACCGGCATCTCGCCGCGCTATGTGCAGGACAAGCTAAGCAACGCGCTAGTGGCTCATCCCGAATCTCGTTCAATCAACCCCTTCATGGTGCTTAACGAATTGGAATCTGGATTGAAGCACCATTCGCTGGTGACGAGCGACGATACGCGAGCCAGCTATCGCGATCTGCTCGGTGTCGTGAAGGAGGAGTACGAAAACATCGTGAAGAACGAAGTGCAACGAGCGATTGCAGCCGACGAAGACGCGCTGAAACGCCTTTGCGGCAACTACATTGACAATGTCAAGGCATACACGCAACGCGAAAAAGTGAAGAACAAGTTCACTGGCGCGTACGAAGAGCCGGATGAACGCTTGATGCGGTCGATCGAGGAGAAGATCGACATTCCGGACAGTCGCAAGGACGACTTCCGTCGAGAGATGATGAACTACATCGGTGCTCTTTCAATCGATGGCAAACAGTTTGATTTCAAGTCGAACGAGCGTTTGTACAAGGCACTACAACTCAAATTGTTCGAAGATCAAAAGGATTCGATCAAATTGACAAGCCTCGTCTCGAACGTCGTCGACCAAGAGACGCAACAAAAGATCGACGTCGTCAAAGGACGCCTGATTCGAGATCACGGCTATGACGATGAGAGCGCGACCGACGTGCTGCATTTTGTCGCCAGCATCTTCGCCCGAGGAGACGTACGCGACGATACCTAGCGATAGTGGATGACTTACGTCCAATGAGTGAAAGAAACAACGGCAATGTCCCTCAAAATTGACCGCGACAACAACCGCTTCCGCCAAATTGTGCGTGGCAAGATTCGGGAGAATCTGCGCCGTTACGTCAATCATGGCGAGATGATTGGTCGCAAGGGACGTGATTTGGTAAGTATCCCTTTACCGCAACTCGACATTCCACATTTCCGATACGGTCAAAATGGACGAGGAGGCGTCGGGCAGGGCGAAGGAGAGGAAGGGCAACCAATTGCGCGGGGTGATGGCGAAGGCGAAGGTACCGGACAAGCTGGTTCAGATCCCGGTCAGCACATCGTCGAAGTTGACGTGACGCTGGAAGAGTTGGCCGAGATTCTCGGCTCTGAATTGGAACTGCCTCGCATTGAACCGAAAGGAACCGACCAGATACAGCAAGAAAAGGCTCGCTATCGCAGCATTCGACGCGTTGGCCCCGAGTCGCTTCGGCACTTCAAACGAACCTATGTAGAAGCGATGAAGCGACAAGTGATCGAGGGGACGTACAACCATGCGTCACCTCGCGTTATCCCCATCAAGGGCGACCGTCGATATCGCTCCTGGGAAACGACCCCCGAGCCACAAGCAAATGCAGTGATCATTTACATGATGGACGTATCAGGATCGATGACCGACGAACAGAAATCGATCGTGCGGACCGAAGCGTTCTGGATCGACACGTGGCTTCGCAGCCAATACGACGGACTGGAGCGACGCTACATCATCCACGATGCCGCGGCGAAAGAAGTTGACGAACAGACCTTCTATCACACGCGAGAAAGCGGCGGTACGCGGATCAGTTCGGCGTACAAAGTCTGTGCAAAACTGCTCGACGAATCGTTCTCGCCGGACGATTGGAACATCTATCTGTTTCAGTTCTCCGACGGAGACAATTGGGGTGAGGACAGTAGCAAAGCGATGGATCTGCTCACCAAGGCACTTGTTCCGCGCAGCAACCTGTTCTGCTATGGCCAAGTTGAGAGTCCCTACGGAAGCGGCGAGTACATTGGTTCGCTGGAAGCAGCTTTCGGCCAAACACACGAGAAAGTCATCCTCTCTGAAATCAAAGACAAAGACGCAATCTTTGAGTCGATCAAGACGTTTCTTGGAAAGGGAAAGTAATCGCGTTGGACATTGTTACATGAAGAGAGACAGTTCCATGAATTGAGACAACCATGTCTACCACTCATCACTTTCGATCGCTCACGCCGGAGATGGTCGAAATACAACAGAAGATGGAATCTCACGCCCGCGACTACGGGCTGGATTTCTTTCCGACCATCTTCGAGGTCGTGGATGCGGATCAATTGCATGCCGTCGCTGCCTACGGCGGCTTTCCGACGCGGTATCCGCATTGGCGATTCGGTATGGAGTATGAACAGCTCTCCAAGGGCTATTCATACGGACTGCAAAAGATCTACGAACTGGTGATTAACAACGATCCTTGCTACGCGTACCTGCTTGGCAGTAACGAAATCACGGATCACAAGCTCGTGATGGCTCATGTTTACGGCCATTGCGACTTCTTTAAGAACAACCATTGGTTCAGCAAAACTAATCGGCACATGATCGACGAGATGGCGAACCACGGGAACCGAGTTCGCCGATATATGGATCGTTTCGGCGTCGAAGAAGTTGAGGACTTCATCGATACGTGCCTGAGCATCGAGGACTTGATCGACATTCACTCGCCATTCGTCAAACGCACCGACGATCATAGCGATTACGAGTTCCGTGGACACACCGACGATGACGCGCCAGATGAACCGCAAAAATTCCAAGCCAAGGGCTACATGGACGCCTTTGTGAATCCACCCAAAGCGTTAGCCGAAGAAGCGGAGCGACAGCGCCACCGCTTGTTAGAACAAGGCAAGAGCTTTCCCAACGAGCCGGCTAAGGACGTGATGCTGTTTGTCTTGGAGTACGCCTCACTGAAGCCGTGGCAGTTGGATGTGCTGTCGATCATTCGTGACGAAGCATATTACTTTGCACCGCAGGCCCAAACGAAGATCATGAACGAGGGCTGGGCGACTTATTGGCACTCGACGATCATGACGCGACACGGCATTTCTCCTTCCGATCTCATTTGCTACTGCGATCACTGTGCGGGAACACTTGCGAGTTCGCCGACGCGGTTGAATCCGTACAAGCTGGGCCTTGAGCTGTTCCGCCATATCGAAGAGCGGTGGAATAGGGGACAGTTCGGCCAAGATTGGGAAGACTGTGATGACATGCGTGCCAAGCATGATTGGGATATGGGAGCGATGCAGGGGCGAGAGAAGATCTTCGAGGTGCGCCGAATTCACAACGACCTGACATTTATCGACGAGTTCCTGACGCTCGACTTTTGTCGCGAGCATAAGTTGTTTTCTTTCGGCTTCAACGAGCAGTCCGGTTACTACGAAATCGAAAGCCGTCAGTTCGATCAAGTCAAGGAACAACTGCTGTTCAACTTGACCAATGTCGGTCGTCCGTTCATTTACGTTCGCGATGGAAACTACAAGAACCGTGGCGAACTGTTTCTCGAACACCGTTACAACGGAGTCGAACTGAAATTGGAGTATGCCGAGGACACGCTGGCGAATCTCTACAAGCTATGGAAACGTCCAACGCATATCGAAACTGTCCTGGATGACCATCTGACCGTCCTCTCATTCGATGGCACGGAACACACGACATCGAAGTCGGACGAGTTGGTCACGATTGGGGAGGAATAACTCATGACTATCAAGCCTCAAATTCACACCGAGCTAAACCGCCTCGCATCGCTCGCCGCGACGGGCCCGCATGCTCTGTGCATTGACCTTGTCGACGGCAGACTCGAAGCAACGCTTACACAGATCGATCCGCTGGCGTGTGCCTTTGAATACTTCTCGTACAAGACGGGCAAACTTGCGAACGCCACCGTCGATCAGCTCAAAGATATCGCGAACACACTCAGTACACGATTGAGTTACTTGCTCGAATCCATCAGCCCTATCGAGATCGACGACGAAGCTTGCGTCGTTCAAATGCGATCCAATCCGCCGCAGAAGGACGACGATGGAACTCGCTATTACGAACTTGTTGTTACTCGTGGCGAGTTGAATTTATGTCGTTACTCACGACCATCGGGGCGAGTGCGGCGAGTCGTCTCCGCGAATGTCACGCGCGAGGTGTTCGAGCGATTGGTAGAAGACTTCGTCGCTGCGGTGGCATAAGAGCGATGCAACACGCGCGATGAGACGCTACCAATCATTGCCATCGATCGCTTCACCTCCTTGAGCAGTAATCAATGCGCGCAAGAATTCGGGATCCATCGTCTCGGAAATGAATCGGACCGAGCCGTCAGCCAAGGCAACATTAACACCGCCGGGATGCTTGCTTGAAATCTGAGACAATGGTGCCTCACCGTTGATCTGCCACTCCATTGTGTCAAATGTCAAGTCACGAGGCTCGGTCCATTTGATTCTGGATTCATGGCTCTCGACGATTACAATCGTGTTTGAACTGCCGTCGATAATATCGCGAAATTCAGTCGGTCCGTTCCCCGGCCATACCGTCTCGCCGCCAACCACGGCAAGATGGTTCGTATCACTTGCGGGAGCATCGCTCATGGGACAGCGATAAGTTGCCGGACAAATATCGGCGAGCGGCAGATTGGTCTCATGATTCCAAGCGGAATTGAAGTCATAATTCGCGGACAAACTTTGTTGCTCCACAAAAGGCATCAAAAGCACTCGCCAACTGTGAAGGGCGGGTCCGTGAAAATCTGAGATATAAGCCGGTGGAAAAGTTTTGTATGTGTCATGATAGTGATGAATGGCGAATGCAACCTGCTTCAGGCGATTTGAGCATTCCATGCGGTGATGGGGGCCTCGTGGAGATTGAATAGCCGGCAGCAGCAACGCGATGCCAACGACGAGGCTTGCCAGGAGACCGATCATATCGAAAAGTTTAGCTTGGTCTGAAACGCCCCACCGACCAATGAAAATCGCAAGCACAACACCAAAAACGACAACGAAACAGGCTGCGGCAAAGCCAGCATGGTCGTAGGAGACTGCGCCGGCAATCAATGTCCCGATTGCCACACCTCCAAGGATTGGCAAAAGGCAGATGATGCGAACGCCTCGCAGTACGACCGCCTTACTCATCAACTTTCCTCCGCTCACAGCGACACAAATTGCGGTTGCGAACCTGTACACAATGTAGCGATTGTCAGGCGAACGGGCGAACTATGTTCACTCTAACGGGCTAGTTCATGTCTCGGGCACTGTGGTAGACTCGACGAGGTATTTATTCATTTATTGTCGTGGAACCGAGGAGAGAGAAGATGAATCGACCACAACACGGCCAGCCGCCGATTGAGCCTTCGTTAGAACCGGATGAAGGGTGGCACTGCAGTCATTTATATTACCGATTCGATCGTGGTGTCTTGGCATCTCTGGCGTCTTCGCAAATCAAGGACGGGCGCGAAGCATTAGTCGCGGCGTTAAACGCCGACGCGGACGGCGCTCCACAGCGGCTCCAGACCAGTTTCGTCAGCGGCAACAAAGCAGACTTTGGCCTGATGGTAATGGATTCAAATCCACTCAGCGTTGAAGGAGTCAATCAAAAGCTTTTGTCCAGCAAGATCGGACCTGCGCTGATCCCGACGTACTCGTTTGTCTCGATGACCGAAATTTCAGAGTATGTTCCCGATGTCAACGAGTACGCTAAGCGATTGATTCAAGACGGTGAATCGCCTGGTAGCCCAGCTTATAGCGCGAAAGTGAAAGCGTACGAATCGCGTTTGCCAGCGATGAATAAGCAGCGTCTCACGCCAGAATTCCCACCGGGCTATCCTGCGACCTGTTTCTATCCGATGGGCAAGAAGCGAAAAGTCGGTGAGAATTGGTTTAGCTTGGCCTTCTCGGCTCGCAACCGCATGATGGCAGAGCATGCTCGAAGCGGGATGGAGTTTGCCGGTAAAGTAAGCCAGCTGATTTCTGTCGGTGTCGGCTTCGATGACTGGGAATGGGGCGTGACGTTGTGGGCTCGCAATCCTCAGTTCCTAAAAGAAATCGTCTATCGCATGCGGTTTGATGAAGCGAGCGCCCGCTATGGCGAATTTGGCGAGTTCTACACCAGCTATGTAATGTCGGCGTCCGAGATGCTGGATCGTTGCCTTGGCGAGATGAGCTAGCGTCGCAGTCGCCCAGCGATTCTGTTTTACGCTGAGCGACCGACTTGGTCGCTGCATCGCGTGGCTACGTGCGCGCGGATGAATCACGCTCCACGAAAGCTCAACTTGTGGCGCGCGATGGCCGATGCATTCTTATAGCCCCTTTTCTTCCCTCCACAACTTTCCTTCCTCATCGTCGCGGATTCCCGCCCGTCTGATGCCCCCACCTCGCAAAATATCTATCAATCCTCGCGCACGCGTTGCGCGCCGACCGCTAAGTCGAACGATCGGACCTTGGTATTTGGTCCGGAAACTTGGTCAAGGCGCGTGGACCGAGGTTTATCAGGCGCGACCGACATCTAGCGATCGTGAAGAGACCGCAGATTATGCCGTCAAGGTGCTGAAGCCGACTTACCAAGACGATCCACTCGCGATCCAGCTACTTCAGCGGGAAGCCTTTGTCTCAGAACAAGTTTGCCATCCTCATCTCTCGTCCATCTTGTCAGCGCACACGGATCGCGCGCCTCGATTTGTTGTCATGCCTTTTGTCGAAGGTGTCAGCGTCTCGGATGTGCTACAGCAAGTAGAACAGTTCATCGTTCCGCAAGCTCTTTGGATCGTGCGTCAAACGGCGGAAGCACTGCAAGCTCTTCACCGCCAAGGTTGGCTTCACGGTGACGTGAAACCAGCGAATATCATCGTGTCGGCGAATGGCCATGCGACTCTCTCGGACCTGGGCCTCGCGCGGCCTCTCGACGCATCCAGATCGGTCGAAGAACCATTGACAGGAAGCATAAGGTACGCGTGCCCGGAAGCGTTCAATCCGAATGTGGCATTTGGGCCGGGTAGCGACGTTTACAGCCTCGGTATCACACTGTACGAATTGGTGTCGGGTTCCTGTCCATTTAATGATCAGGATCCAACCGAAATTGCGGCCGCTCATCTAACTCGGCAAGTGCCGGACGCTCGCCTCCGCGTGCCGCAACTATCGCCGCGGGTGTCTCGTCTGCTGCGGCGAATGCTTGCGAAAGATCCAATGCGACGACCGACCGTGGAAGAGTTGATTGCATGGCTTGTCGATTTGGAAGTAGAGACATTCCCAGAGCGGCTGTCGGCATAGCATTGAACTGGCGAACGGGTATCGACTAGATCTATCGCCAGTTCCGGCCTATGCTCAGTGGACCTTTGGTCATCCGCGAATCTTCCGGAGCAGCCGTCATGCCACATGCCCGCCCAACCGGGAACGTTCAATACGATAACACGGGACGGATTGTGATCGTGTCGGGTGGCTGCAGCGGAATCGGGCTCGCCATCTGTCAAGCATTCGCCGAAGCGAAAGCCGCTGGTGTAGTTTGCTTGGACGTCGACGAGAGTGCATCCGACAATTTACCGGATGGTGTCACGTTCTATCGTTGCGACACATCGGACGAAGAACAATGCCGCGCCGCCATCACGTGGAGCGTTGAACGGTTTGGCGCCTTAGACATCCTTGTTAATAACGCAGCAATTCAGCCGAAAGAATCTTACGTTCCGCTGCACGAGTTATCGACGGAAGTGTGGGACCGTTTGGTGGCGATCAACTTCTCCGGTTATACGTTTCTCGCTAAGTACGCCTTACAGCAAATGCGGCAACAGCAGAGCGGTGTGATCGTGAACATTGCCAGCGGGCAAGGACATCGCACCGCTCGCGAAGTCGGGACGTACGGGCCAATCAAGGCAGGCAACATCATGCAAGCTCGCCAGTGGGCAATCGAGTACGCACGCGAGGGGATTCGCGTCGTCTCCGTTTCGCCGGGCGCGATCAACACGCCTCTGGTTCAGGCAACCCTGTCAAAGCAAGGGGGCGAAGCTGTAATCGCGAACCGCCATCCCGTTGGACGACTCGGTCGACCTGAGGAAGTTGCCAGCGCCGTGCTGTGGCTCGCCAGTCCGGACGCTTCGTTCATCACCGGCACGGATTTGGAGGTCGACGGTGGCCTTGGCGCATTCGCCGCATTCGCAACTCCGTACCCGATGCGCGAGACGGAGTAACGCATTCTCTTACGAAAGTAATTCAATTCGCATGACAGACAAACTCATGACCAACTTCCGGCTCATTGCATTCGGCGGACTTGCGATGATTCTTCTAGCGATAACGCACTCGGCATTCGGACAAGTCGACGATTACCAACCAAAAACGGTGTTGCGAAAGCCCATTCGCGCCATCACCGATCCGCCGACAACTTCCGCTCATACGGCAGAGATTGGGGATAACGAATTAGTTATTGGAGTCGAAGTCAACGGCCAGTCACGCGCGTATCCGATCAATCAGCTGACAGGGCCAAGTCGAGAGATCATCAATGACGAGTTGGGGGGGACTGCGATCGCGGCAACGTGGTGACATTTATGTCACAACGGCGTCGTGTACGTCCGGCAAGTCGAAGATCAAAAGCTGACGTTTCGAGTCTCGGGCAAGCTTTGGATGCGGAGCCTCGTGATGAGCGACCTGGAGACGGACACAGAGTGGTCTCACTTGTTGGGCCGAGGAATGGATGGAGCATTGAAGGGCAAGACGCTGACCCCGCTGATTTCCGACATGGTGACCTGGGATGTTTGGAAGCGAGAATACCCCGAAACCACCGCGTTAAACATGTCTCAAACCTCGAAGAACTACTCGCGTGAGTTCTATCGAGAGCCAACGCAATTCGTATTCGGCTTCAAAGCAATCGGTAAGCCGTGGTCGCTTGCAATGGATCAAATGCTAAAGCGACCAGTCCATCAATTCGAGCTTGGCGACGAACCGCTCTTGGCGACATTCGATGAGCGAGGGACGGTCACCCATCTTTTCAGCCGCGACATCGGCGGACAGACGTTGGACTTTGAGCAAGTCGATGGCCTGACGATGAAAGATCATCAGACCAGCAGCCATTGGAGCATGATCACTGGCAGCGCGACCGCCGGCGCGATGAAGGGAATACGGCTCACGCCGCACGTTGGAATCATGTCGTATCGAAAAGCCTGGAAGAACTTCCATCCCGACTCGAGCGACATCGCCTTTTAGCCCGGCAAATGATTGACGTAGTTGAAAGCCGCGTTCTTAATCTCCGATCAAATTGGCCGGTGTACCGGCGATCGGAATTGCATCTGAATTCTCAGGCGGGCGGTCCAAGGAGAGGAAGGCGAAGAGATCTGCTAACTGCTCAGGCGGCAACTGCTTCTCCAGCCCTTCTGGCATCAACGAGAGTTTGCTGATCGCGATCTCGTCAACGTCTTCTCGAGGTACGATCTCGACTTTTCCACCCTGCGTCTTCAGCACAATCCGCTGTTCGTTGTCTTCAGCCAGCAGGCCCGTAAGGATACGACCGTCAGCGGTGATCACGGTCCGAGCCTGATACGAAGCCCCGATCACCAGGCTTGGATCGAAGACGTTGGAAAGCAGGTGCTCGAAAGACCCGCGTCCGTTCCGGGTGATCTCGGGACCAACGTCCTGTCCGACGCCATAGATCCGGTGGCACTGGCCGCAAACCCGATTGAAGATGCCACGACCACGATGTGGATTCCCGGACGCCTTGCCGAGTTGGTCGCGCATCTGGCGAATCACCCCTTCACGCGCGGGATTCCGTTCGGTCCGCACGGCCCCCCAGTGGCTTTGTACTAACGCCGCAATTTCCTGATCGGGACTTGCAAGCAACGTTCGAACTTGATTGATGTTCAGAGCACTCGCCGGCAGTTCGTTGTGGCCGATTGCCTCAAGCAGTAGACGACTCCAACTCGCTCGTTGGGTTAATAGCTCGATTGCTTGCGGTTGCACATTCGGAGAAAGTTGTTCGTAGCAGCCGAGAACTAGCACGGCGACCGAAGGCCCATCGTACCGGCCTAACGCTCCTAGTAGTCGGCTGCGTATCGCCTCCGACGTCGAATTAGCCTCGAGGAGCGCCTGCGCAGAGGACAAGAGCCCAGAATCGCGGCTGGCCGCAAGTGCGTCAATCGCCGCATTCCGATGTGATTCGCTCTCCTTCGAATTGGCGATGATATCTCGAGCAACTCTCGTCGCATCTTTATCACCCCACGACGTCGCCAGCATTAGCGTGTCGATGTAGAGCGGCGATTCGCGTCCGGTATCGAGAACTTCCCGCAGTTTGTCTGCCAATTGCTCACGAATCGCATCGCGTTGTTCTCCAGTGACCTCACCACTTTGCACACGCTGACGCAGCGTCGCCAGACACTTCGCGGCGGTCTCTTCGTCGACGTCAATAACGAACTCCAGCAACGTAACGACCGACTCGACATCCTCCGCCACACTGACGGACGCGAGCAAAGAGAACGCGAGTGCAAGGGCGATCTTCATACTTACTTCTTGTTCGCCAGAATCCGTTCGGTAACGCGCGGCATAATCTTCTTGAGGTTCGGAGACGCTTTTAGGTCCTGCGCCTTGACCAAAGTCAGGAAGTCCTTGGCTCGCTTCGGTAATTCAGGATGGAGGTTTTGCCACACGATGTGTGGAATCAACTCGTCATCGCCACTGTTGGCCAACACCTCGACCCAAATCGAAAGCGGCTCTAGTTCGTCAATTTTGCCAGCCGCGATGGCGACTTGCAGCAGAACGTCCGCCGATTCGTCGGCAGACATTGTGGCGATCTTGTCTCGAAGTCCTTTGCCGATCTTGGCAAAGTTTCCGGCGGCACGAACTCCCCATGCTCTCACAGTCGCGTGGGACGAATCAAGCAGTTGTTGATGGAACGCCGGATCTAAGTTGCCTTGCCCAACCAACGCCCAAAGTGCATGCATCCTCGTTTTGTCGGAAACCGCATCACGCAAAACTAACGCTTCGAGTTTTTGGTTTGTGCTACGATCCGCTCGCTCGCAAAGAACTCTTTGGGCGAGACTGCGGTAAAACCGATTCGGACTATGTAGACGGGCAAGCAACTCGTCGCCCGTTTCCTTCGCTAAATCAAAGGGCTTCGCACGTGGCGTATCTTTGAAGCGAACGCGATACAAACGCCCGTGGCCTCGGTCGACCTGGTCGGGATGGGCGCGGGCGTCTTGGTAGCAATGAAACCGGTCGTACCAATCCAAGACATACAAACATCCGTCAGGACCGATCTTTTGCGCCACTGGCATGAACCAAACATCATTTGCCGTCAGGAAGTCTGGTGCTGCTTCGCCACGATAGGTCGAGCCGCTTCTCGACAACCCGTCAACGTTAATGCAGCCGCCATGAATGTTTCCCATGTAAAGTCGATCACGATACTTGGCGGGGTACGCATCGCTGTCGAAATACTCAATACCGCAGTATGCCGCGAGTTGATGCTTGTAATCGACAATCGATTCGATCTTCCAAGTGAACGGCGGGTAGGGGCCGCCCTGTCGATGGTAATAGCCGCTCTCGGTGATATGCCACAAGTGATCGATGACACAGGCGCTGATAAACGCGCTGCCTTCCGAGTCCCACGCGATCCCCCAAGGGTTACTTGTCCCCTCAGCAAACAATTCGAACTTTCGCGTGCGAGGGTCAATTCGAAACATCGCACACGTAAACGGGAAGTCTTTACCGTTCTGTTTCACATGGCTGTAATTGAATACCCCATTGAGCCCATAGAGATAACCGTCAGGCCCCCAACTCAGCGAGTTGGGCAACTCGTGGGTGTCCGTTCGACCAAAGCCGGTAACAACGACTTCTCGCTTGTCCGCTTTGCCGTCACCGTCGGTGTCTTGAAGGAAGAGAAGGTCAGGCGCGTTCGCGACCCAAACGCCACCGTGCCCAACTGCGATACCCGACGGAATGTTCAGCCCTTCGGCGAAGATGGTGACCTTGTCTGTTGTGCCATCGCCGTCGGTGTCTTCAAGGACTTTGACACGATCTCGACCGGGACCAGCTTCAGACCGGGGATACTCGAAGCTTTCGGTAATCCAAATCCGCCCACGTTCGTCGAATGTCATGGCGACGGGATTCTGGATATCGGGCTCGCTCGCCACCAACTCCACCGTAAAACCATCAGGTACGGTCATCTTGGCAATCGCCTGCTGAGGTGACAGCGGGGGACCTGGAGGTCCGTTTTGCCGACGCGGAACAAATCCTTCCTGAGCTGAAATGCTGGGGCAAACAACGACAATACCTAGAATCACCAGCGAAAGAAGCCGCATAAGTCCGTGCCTTTGCCTATTTTGAGCAACCGGTAGTTTTGATCAAGTATCTCGACGAATCGCATCGATTATGAGTCGCCCAGCCGTCCGTGGCAAGCTTGCCACGAACTCGGAAATGCGTCATTCGCGGGAGTCAGTCGTACCGTTGCTGGCCGGCGGTCTCTAAACAATCAGCGATTGTTTCTCGACAGCTGAGTTGCAGCTTGGCATAATGTGGCAAGTTATCGGTGTCTTTAAACGAAAGCACTCTTCTTGCCACCTGCTCACAAAAGTGAGGTTGTTATGTCTCGTTCACTTCCCGTTTGGTTGTCGGCTTTGGCCCTAGGTGCCTTAATTGGTTGTGGTGGTGGAGATGCGACGGATTCCGGTGCGGTAGCCGAAAACAGTGGCGACGCAGCACCCAGTGCTCCCGGCGCACCGACGATGCCGTCGGGTAGCGGCGGGATGGATTCTTCGGCAAGTTCCGGGATGATGAGTAGTCCTGGCGGTGCCGAAATGGGCGCCGAAATGAGTCCCGAGATGGGCCCGGAAATGTACAATTCCGGTGCAGACATGGATGGCGCCGCAGGGGCGGAAGACGCCGACTCTTACACCCCTGGTTATGGCACTGGGACCGAAGAGAATCCAGACGGTGTTTCCCCGCAGGAAATGGAAGGTGGTGCGGGAGCATACCCAGGTGGTGCGGGAGCATACCCAGGTGGCGCGGGAGCGAACCCAGGTGGTCCGGGAGCGAACCCAGGTGGTCCGGGAGCGAACCC
>JACKQG010002417.1_pt1 | contig 24439 bp, 16 predicted proteins | sample 8237621 | NCBI WGS metagenome assembly JACKQG01 (sample SAMN15677084, study PRJNA649215) | marine metagenome | biome: marine; feature: Black Sea; material: saline water; isolation source: suspended particulate matter (SPM) from the Black Sea western gyre | collected 2013-06-09/2013-06-10 | depth... | reverse complement strand
GGACTGATCTGGAAGAGGAGACCATCAATGAAGTAATTCGTATATTAACCGCTGAATTTGAATAAAAAATCATACTTTTACCGCCAATTTTAACGGCGAGGACGGAAAAAGGCTATATGAGCGAAGGCGCACCATCAATCAGATTGAGTAAAGCAGCTCGGGAATTTAACATCGGGGTTGCCACGGTTCTGGATTTCCTGAATAACAAGGGATTTAAACTGGGTCGCGATCCCAATGCGAAATTAACGCAGGAGATGTATACCCTTTTGGTGCAAGAGTTTGCCTCCGAAAAACATGTTAAAGAGGAGGCCCAGAAGATCGGGCTGCAATTCAACACACACGAAACAATTACTATCGAAGACAAGCGAACCTCCATTGAGAGGCAGGAGAAAGAGATGGATGATTTGATCATTAAAAACGTCTCATTGGGGTTTCAAACAAAGCAAGCTGATCCAGAAATCAAGGAAGCTGAGCCTCCGATAGCTGAGCCTGTTGAAGAGGAGAAAAAGACAACTGAGAAAGATACACCCGATAAGAAAAAGAGATCCGTTAAGAAAACAAAAGCGGTAGAAATTGAACCTGAAAAGGAAGATATTTCTCCCGATCTGAAAATCGTTGAAAGTACAGACCTCAAAACTGTTGAGAAAAAGACAGCAAAAAAAGGAAAAGGTAAAAAGAAAGATGAAGAGAGTGAGGAGGTTGAGAAGAAGGTAACTAAGGTTAAAGAGGCAAAAACTCCGAAGGCCAAAAAATCTGAACCCAGGGAGGAGCAGCCTGCAGTTGAAACGATCGAGGAACAGCCGGAAAAGACAAAAAGAGACAATTTCCTCCCAACTGAAAAGATCAAGCTTGAAGGCCCCATTATCGTGGGATCTATTAAGCTTCCCGTAGCAAAAAAACAGAAGAAAAAAGAACCTGTTGCCTCATCCTCCGATGATGCAACGAAATCAAAAAAGAAAAAACGGAAACGGATCAGGCATCAGCATGGAGAAGCGGGTGCTTCTGTAAGTACCGAAACGGGCAAAGGACGGTACAGAGACAGAAAAGGTGGAAAAGATTTTCTGAAACCCGAAATCTCGAAAGAGGATATTGAGCGTCAAATTAAAGAGACCCTGAGTCGGTTGAGCCCGGCCGGAAAATCAAAAGCATCGAAATACAGGCGACAGAAACGTGATGCTGCCAACCAGCAGGTTCAGGAGGAGCAGGAACGAATGGCGGAAGGTGAAGGTATAATTCAAGTTACCGAATTTGTCACTGCCAATGAACTGGCCACGATGATAAAAATTCCTGTAACCGATGTCATCTCTACTTGCATGACCCTGGGCATGTTCGTATCGATAAACCAACGGTTGGATGCAGAAACGCTAACCCTCGTTGCTGAAGAGTTTGGATACAAAGTAGAGTTTGTCAGTGTGGAGGTTCAGGAAGCTATTGATCAAGCTGAAGACACAGAAGTCCAGGAAGATAATGAAGATCGCCCACCGATCGTCACCGTTATGGGGCATGTCGATCATGGGAAGACCAAACTGCTCGACTTTATCCGTGAATCCAATGTGGTTGCAGGTGAAGCCGGTGGAATTACACAGCATATTGGTGCCTATGAAGTGACCCTCAAAAACGGAAAGGAGATTACCTTTCTTGACACCCCGGGCCACGAAGCCTTTACCGCTATGCGGGCTCGTGGTGCGAAAGTAACTGACGTAGCCATCATCGTGATCGCTGTCGATGAAACAGTGATGCCCCAAACCAAGGAGGCCATCAATCATGCACAGGCAGCGGGTGTTCCAATCGTTTTTGCTCTCAATAAGATCGATAAACCCAACGCCAATTCTGAGAAGATCCGGGAAGAACTTTCGAAGATGAATATCCTGGTCGAGGAGTGGGGAGGCAAATACCAGTCGCAGGAGATCTCTGCCAAAGCAGGAACCAATATTGATAATTTGCTGGAGAAAGTATTGCTGGAGGCTGAGATACTCGATCTGAAGGCCAATTCGGAAAAACTTGCCACTGGAACAGTTATCGAATCTTCGCTCGATAAAGGTCGTGGCCATATCGCTAAGTTGCTTGTTCAAAATGGCACACTTCGTGTTGGCGACATCGTGTTGGCCGGCTCAACATATGGCCGGGTCAAGGCAATATACAACGAACGGAACCAGGCCATTGCTGAAGGCGGCCCCTCCACCCCCCTCTTGATGCTCGGTTTGAACGGAGCGCCCCAGGCAGGTGAGGGTTTCAACGTCATGCTCGATGAGCGGGAGACCAAATCAATTAGCAACAAACGAATGCAACTGCAACGCGAACAGGGCATCCGCACACAGAAACACATCACCCTGGACGAGATCGGACGCCGGATCGCGATCGGCGACTTCAAAGAATTGAACATCATTGTTAAAGCAGATGTAGATGGGTCTGTTGAAGCGCTTGCCGATTCGTTGATCAAACTTTCGACAGAAAATATCATCGTGAATGTCATCCATAAGTCGGTAGGACAGATCTCAGAATCTGATGTATTGCTGGCTTCCGCTTCCAATGCGATCATTATCGGCTTTCAGGTCCGGCCTTCTGTTTCAGCGCGAAAACTGGCTGAGAATGAGCAGATCGACATCCGGCTTTACTCAATCATCTACCAGGCCATCGAAGAGATCAAAGCCTCTCTCGAAGGAATGCTTGCCCCTGAGATCGAGGAGAAAATCGTTTGCAATGTAGAGGTACGTGAAATATTCAAGATCACAAAAGTGGGAACCATTGCCGGTTGCTATGTCCTCGACGGAAAGATCCACAGGAATACGAAAGTCCGTATCATCCGCGACGGAATTGTGGCCTATTCCGGACTACTGGCGTCCCTGAAACGATTTAAAGATGATGTAAAAGAGGTGAGTGTGGGGTATGAATGCGGACTGAACATTGAAAACTTCAATGATATCAAAGTAGGCGATATTATCGAAGGGTATGACGTCATCGAGACCAAGCGAAAACTCTAACTCTCTTATCTGAATAACGTTTGGGTCCGGTCGGGCCCTGAAGAGATCATTTCGATCGGTAATCCGGTTACCTTTTCAATACATACTATGTAATCTTTCAGGTTTGACGGGATCTCTTCAAATCCTTTTGATTCATCCACGATAGAGTTCCATCCATGTAAGCGGTTATAAACAGGTGTGATTGACTTATCCCCCAAATCAAACGGAAGCCTATCTGTCTTCGTTCCATCAATCATATATTCCGTACAGACCTGAATGGTTTCCAAATGATTAAGCACATCAACCTTCATCATAATAAGCTTGTTGACCCCGTTCAGCATAATTGCATAGTTGAGGGCTGGAATATCCAGCCAGCCACAACGCCGGGGACGTCCGGTTGTACTACCAAACTCCTGCCCTGATTCCCGAAGCTGGTCTCCGATAGCATTGTCCAGTTCGGTAGGAAAAGGCCCTCCTCCAACCCGTGTACAATAAGCTTTGAAAATACCGTAAACGGTTCCAATCCGGTGCGGAGATATTCCCAACCCGGAACACGCAGCGGCTGTGATTGTGTTGGAAGATGTGACATAAGGATAGGATCCGAAATCGACATCCAGAAGGGTTCCCTGGGCGCCTTCAGCCAGGACAGATTTTCTATCGTCAATGCATTGATTCAGATAGTATTCACTATCGATTAAAGTATACTCTTTTAACCGTTCGACAGCATCCAGCCAGGCCTCTTCGTACTCATCAAATGGTAATCCATCGATGAGGTAATCGGTGTAGTCGAACTGGTAATGGTGAATCAATGCAAGGTGGCTGTTTTTCAATGCAATGTAGTTACTGTTGAAATCAGGCTCCAGGATATTCCCAACCCGGATTCCGTTCCGGGCATATTTATCTGTATAAGCAGGTCCGATACCCTTGAGAGTCGATCCGATCCTTGCATCCCCTTTGGCCTCTTCATATGCCGCGTCCAGTAAACGATGAGAGGGAAGTATCAAATGAGCCCGCCGGGAGATAAGCAGGTTTCGTTCCGGTTTCAGTCTCGCCTCATGCAGAGTCGCAATCTCTTTAAAAAGGATGTAGGGATCTATGATTACCCCACTCCCGATGATATTTTCCTTCTCCGGATGGAAAATTCCGGAAGGGATTGTGTGAAGGATAAACTTTTTCCCTTCAAACTTGATCGTATGACCGGCATTAGGTCCGCCCTGAAAACGGGCAATCACATCATAACGCGGGGTGAAAACATCAACAATCTTCCCTTTCCCTTCATCTCCCCACTGCAATCCTAAAATAACATCAACCTTCATCATGAATCGGGAAGTTTATTTCTTCTCTATGGAATTTCCGTAAAAAGTGAGTGAATAATGAGTGACATCAACGTTGAAAAGATCCTGAACATGTGATCTGATCTCTTCGATCCGGGGATCATTAAACTCCAATACCTCTCCTGTTTCATTAAAGATAAAATGATCATGCTGGATAATTCGGTTGGTCTTCTCAAACTGCGCATAGTTGGTGCCAAATTGATGCTTGGTGACCAACCCGCAATCCAGCAACAACTCGATGGTGTTATACAATGTAGCACGGCTGACCCTGTATTTGTGATTCTTCATCCGGATATACAAGGTCTCTATGTCAAAATGACCCTCTGTTGCAAAGATCTCTTTTAAGATCGTAAAACGCTCAGGAGTCTTTCGATGTCCATGCCGTTCAAGGTATTCTGTAAACAGTTTTCGAACATGATCAAACGAATTTTCAGCTGTTTTCTTCATCGTAGTTGTAATTTGCCGGAAAATTGAAAACCGGTAAATATACAAAAATAAGTTTATTTAGACATGATTCAAATAAATTTTTTAATCCACCCGGGTAACATTCCTGATTCCTTCTATTTCTCGAAGGTTCATCAGTAGTCTGTTGAGGGTTCGAACATCAGAAACGTAGAGTTTGATCGCCCCTTCGGTATATCCGTTTCGCGCTTCAATTGTAAACGATTTTATATTAAGGTTATGCTCGGATGAGATCACCTGCGAGATATCTCTCAGTATACCTATCCTGTCGATACCCTGCAATTTCAATCCCGTGAGGAAAGATATCTCCTCCCGGTTTATCCAGGTAACTTTCACCATCTTGTTTCCAAAACTTGACATCAACTCAATCCCCCGGGGGCAGTTGGTCCGGTGGATCTGAATGGGAAGTTGTTCGGAAGCAACCAGGCCAATCACTTCATCCCCTGGAATCGGGTTACAACAAGAGGCAACCTCAAATCCTTTGTTCTCTTTAGAGGTCTTCAGGCTCTCTTTCAGAGCAGATGTTTCAGGTTCTACATCATGCTCTTTCCCATGCGTGACCATCTCCTGTGGTTTCGATCTGGTAACCGGTTTTGTCAGGAATTTCAACCAGCCATTCTTCTGATTTGCCGTAGCAAATGCTTTGACATCCTTGATCCCTATCTTATCCTGTGCAGCTGCAAAGTAGAGGTCAACAATCGTGGTAAATTGACTGGCAACCTGGAAGTGCTTTATATTTTCATCCGAAAACACGATATGAAATCGCTCAAACCATCCTTGCAACTTCTTTTCCCCACTTTCCTGAAACTGCTTCTTGTACTCTTTTACACTCTGCTTGATTTTTACTTTAGCCCGTGTGGTAACCACATATTCGATCCACTCCTCCCTTGGGGATTGCCGGCTAGAGGTGATGATCTCAACCTGCTGTCCGTTCTGCAACCTGGTGTTGATCGGGACCAGCTTCTTATCCACCTTAGCTCCGATGCAGGTATTGCCAATCTCGGAATGAATAGCGTAGGCAAAATCAAGTACAGAACTGTTTGCCGGAAGGGTTCTGAGTTCTCCCTGAGGGGTAAAAATGGAAATCTCCTCCAGAAACAAATATCCTTTTATGTCGTCTACAAAAGAAAGCGCATCGTCATCTGACGAATCCAACATCTCCTTGATCCGGTCAAGCCATCGATCGAGCTGACTACTCACTTTGATGGTGTCTTTATATTTCCAGTGAGCTGCATATCCCTTTTCTGCTACCTCATCCATCCGTTTGGAACGGATCTGAATCTCTACCCATTGCCCTGTGTGGCCCATTACTGTTGTATGTAACGCTTCGTATCCATTTGCTTTTGGGATAGATATCCAGTCGCGTAATCGCTCCATATTGGGTCGATAGATATCTGTAGTGATCGAGTAAGCTTTCCAGCAATCTGCCTTTTCCGAATCCAGAGGTGAATCAACGATAATTCGAATTGCGAAAATATCGTAGACCTCCTCAAAAGGGATCTCCTTATTCTTCATCTTTTCCCAGATGGAAGCGACTGATTTCTCCCTGCCGGAGATAGTGAACTTGAAGCCCTGGGCTTCCATTGCCATACGGATTGGGTTGATGAATTTGTTAATGAAACGAATGCGCTCCCGTTCCGTTTCTTTCATCTTGCCGGCAATCACTTCATAAACCTCTGTATCCGTGTACTTCAACGCCAGGTCTTCCATTTCCGTTTTGATAGCATTTAGTCCCAGCCTGTGAGCCAGGGGAGCGTAAAGATAAATGGTCTCCGAGGCCGCTTTCAACTGCTTCTGAGGAAGCAGGACATCAAGGGTTCGCATGTTGTGAAGCCGGTCGGCCAATTTGACAAGAATCACCCGAACGTCATCGGAGAGGGTCAACAAGATCTTTTTGAAATTCTCCGCCTGGAGTGAAGATGTATTTTGGCCAAAGACCTCCTTGATCTTTGTCAATCCGTCAATGATAGAAGCCACCTTCTCACCAAATAATCCACGGATATCTTCAAGTGTAAACTCTGTATCCTCCACTACATCATGGAGCAGGGAACAGATGATAGAAGTCGCACCAAGACCAATCTCTCTTGCTGCGATGATAGCCACCTCCAGTGGGTGATAGATATAAGGTTCCCCACTCTGCCGTCGCATATCTTTATGCGCTTCCAGGGCTACATTGAATGCTTTCCGAACCATTTTCCGGTCTTCCTGTCGCTTGGGCTGCCATATCTTCATCAGGTACCGGTAACGACGCAGAATCTCTTTCTTCTCCTCTTCCGGATCAAATTTATACATACAAGAATATCAAATTCAGATAGATTACAAAAATAATGAAAATTTAGAATGATTTGAAATCAGAAGCAATTGAAGACGCTGGAAAAATAGTACTTTTGATTGGAGATTCATGATGTTGATCTATTCCATGCCTGATCGTTACTATTATCGGTTACTACTTTTGCTTCTATCGCTTATCGCGTATCCCATATCCCTGTTTGCCACTCATCAGCGAGCCGCAGAGATAACATACCGGCACCTCTCCGGACTTACATATGAGATCACATTGATTTCATATACATATACACCCAGCCCGGCAAATGCTTTCCGGGATTACCTGACAATCCACTGGGGTGATGGTACAACAAGCGAGATCCCCCGGATAGAGATTATCAACCTGCCCAATGAAATATCTTTTAACCGGTATGTTGGAGAGCACACATTTCCAGGTCCATCTACCTATACGATATCGTGTGAAGATCCCAACCGCAACGGAGGCATTCTGAATATCCCAAATTCTATCAATGTCCCCCTTTTCATCTATTCCGAGCTGGTAATAAACCCATTTATAGGGGGTTACAACAATTCTCCGATCCTGTTGCTCCCTCCCATTGACAATGCCTGTGTGAATCAACCTTTTCTGCACAATCCCGGTGCATATGATATAGATGACGACAGCATTTCATACCGGCTGGTGACCTGCATGGGAGCCATGGGATTGCCCATTCCAGGATATACACTTCCGCCGGCTACAGATTCTCTAACCTTAAATCCTGTCACCGGAGATTTTTACTGGGACTCACCACCTCAACAAGGGGAGTACAACATTGCGATCCTGATCGAGGAATGGCGGGAAGGAGTGAAGATCGGAAGCATCCTGCGCGACATGCAGATCATTGTGATCGCCTGTAATAACAAACCACCAGTCATTGAACCGATCCCCGATACCTGCATTGAAGCCGGACAGACACTCTCATTTCCAGTCACAGCAACGGATCCCGACTCAAACGCGATCACCCTGACGGCAACAGGGGGGCCATTCCTTTTGACTGATAGCCCGGCACGCCTCGAACCGGATCCGGCTATCGACACGGGGCAGGTAACCGCTTTTTTCATCTGGCCAACCTTGTGCGATCATGTGAAAAAACATCGTTATCAGGTCTTCTTTAAAGCAAAAGATGACAGCAAGCCGGTTAACCTGACCGACATCAAATCAATGAAGATTTTAGTGGTCGGACCAGCCCCGGAAAATCTGACAGCCATTCCTCTTGGCACCACAGTTAATCTCACCTGGGACGATTATACCTGTCCGAATGCATCCGGTTACTATATCTATCGAAAAACAGACTCCTCCGGTTTTGTGCCCGGCTACTGTGAAACCGGTGTGCCTGACTACCTTGGCTATTCCAGAATTGCCACGATAACCAACCTTGCCCAAACCTCATATCTCGATAATAACAACGGCCGGGGACTTGTGCAAGGAGTGAAGTATTGCTACCTGATTACTGCCTGGTATCCTGATAATGCCGAAGGATACGCATCTAACGAAGCCTGTGCCACACTTAAGAAAGATGTTCCCGTGATCACCAATGTAAGCATCAGAACAACAGACTTGTCGAAGGGATCTCTCTTCCTTGCCTGGTCAAAACCTACCGAGATCGATACCATTCAAGCGCCCGGACCATATAAATATTTGGTTACCCGGGCACGGTCAGACAATCCTGGTCAGTATATCGAAATCGACTCATTGGCAAATCTGAACGATACGATCTTCTACGATACCCTGTTGAACACCATGGAATACTCCTTCCTATACAGGATTGATTTCTACAATGTTACTCCAGGAATACGATTCCTTATCGGGTCGTCTCAGATTGCCGAATCGATGTTTCTGGATCTCTCTCCTACCGACAAGAAACTCCTCCTTTTCTGGAAAGTGAATGTCCCCTGGACAAATCTCGAATATACCATCTACCGTTATAAACCTCAGCTATCCCTATTCGACTCTGTAGGTTCTTCTACTGAACCATCCTTCCTTGACAAAGGATTGGCAAATGGAGAAGAGTATTGCTACTATATTAAAAGTACAGGGAAATATTCGGCTACAGGATTTGTTTTCCCGATCATCAACTTTTCCCAGATCAATTGTGGAATCCCGGTTGATAACGTTCCTCCATGCCCTCCCATACTTTCAATACATACTGACTGCGACCAATCCATCAATGTCCTCTCCTGGACCAATCCCAACGACACATGTACTCCGGATATTCATAAATATTACATCTGGTACGCCCCCGGAAAAGGTGAAGAGCTTCTGCTGATCGATTCATTGGTTGGGCCTTATGATACAATTTTTGAACACAGGCCACCCCAATCCATTGTTGGATGTTATGCTGTTTCAGCAATTGACTCTACAGGGAATGAGAGCAATCTGAGCAACATCATATGTGTAAACTACACCGACTGTCCTGTTTATCGCCTACCCAGAGCATTTACACCGAATGGTGACGGCAGAAACGATTTCTTTATTCCGTTTCCTTATACCTCTGTGGAGAGAATTAACCTGATTATTTTCAACCGCTGGGGGAGTGAAGTCTTCCGCACTCACGATCCCGACATCAACTGGGACGGGAAAGGTCAAGCCACCAATCAACCATGCAGCGACGGCACCTACTTCTATGTGTGTGATGTCTTCGAGATCACCCTAACCGGAATACTCAAACGCACCCTGAAAGGATCTGTTACCATTTTACGGTGATTTGCACGGACACGGCATGCCGCATCCCGACAAATCGTATATTTGCAGCGTGAAAAACATCCGCAATTTCTGTATTATCGCCCATATCGATCACGGGAAAAGTACGTTGGCCGACCGGTTACTTGAGGCAACCAAGACCATCTCGGAGCGGGATTACCAGGACCAGGTTCTGGATGATATGGATCTGGAGAGGGAGCGCGGGATCACCATTAAGAGTCATGCGATCCAGATGAAGTATCAGTTTGATGGAGAGGAGTATACGTTGAATCTCATCGACACTCCCGGCCATGTGGATTTTTCATACGAGGTTTCCCGCGCCATCGCCGCCTGTGAAGGCGCTCTTCTTGTCGTGGACGCCACCCAGGGAATCCAGGCACAAACCATCTCCAATCTCTATATGGCTATCGATCACAACCTGGAAATCATCCCGGTATTAAACAAGATCGATATGGATAACGCGATGGTTGAAGAGGTCAAAGACCAGATCATTGAGACACTGGGTTGTGACCGGGAGGAGATTATCGAAACAAGTGCTAAATTCGGATACGGGATCGAAGAGATCCTGGAAACTATCATCCACAAGATCCCAGCGCCTTCCGGCGATCCGGAAGCCCCCTTACAGGCGCTGATCTTTGACTCCGTTTTTAACTCCTACCGTGGAATAATAGGATATTTCCGAATCGTCAATGGCTCCATCCGGAAAGGTGATAAAGTGAAGTTTGTCAATGCAGGAAAACAATACGAAGCCGACGAGATCGGGATCCTCCGGCTTCAACCTGACCCCCGTGAAGTGCTTTATACAGGGGATGTGGGATATATCATTTCTGGGATCAAGACCAGCAAGGAGGTGCAAGTAGGAGATACTATTACCCATGTAGCCAATCCCTGCGAGAAAGCGATTGAAGGATTCAAGACGGTAACACCAATGGTTTTTGCTGGGATCTACCCGGTAGATGCCGACGACTACGAAGAGCTGCGTGATTCGCTGGAGAAGCTCCGGTTGAACGATGCGTCTCTTTCATTTGATCCTGAATCGTCCGCTGCATTGGGTTTCGGCTTCCGCTGTGGTTTTCTCGGCCTGCTACATATGGAGATTATTCAGGAACGGCTCGACCGTGAGTTCGATATGGATGTGATCACCACGGTTCCCAATGTATCATATAAGGTTTATACTAATAAAGGGGATGTGATTGAAGTTCATAATCCTTCAGGCTTACCCGAATCAACGCTTATCGACCACATCGACGAACCATACATCACTGCCAATATTATTTCCCGTTCCGAATTTGTCGGTACCATCATGCGCCTGTGTATCGACAAAAGAGGGACACTCAAGAACCAGGTCTACCTGACCACCGACCGGACAGAACTAACTGTAGAACTTCCTCTGGGAGAGATTGTATTCGACTTTTATGATAAGCTGAAGAGCATCTCAAAAGGTTACGCTTCTTTCGACTATTACGCTTCCGGATTTAAAGAAGCCGATCTCATCAAACTCGACATCCTGTTGAACGGCGAACCTGTAGATGCGCTATCCACCCTGCTACACCGGGATCACTCCTATGATTTCGGGCGAAGATTCTGCCTGAAGCTGAAAGAGTTCATCCCGCGTCAGCAGTTCGACGTGGCTATCCAGGCCGCTGTCGGCGCTAAGATCATAGCCCGTGAAACTGTCAAAGCCGTCCGCAAAGATGTGACCGCCAAATGCTACGGAGGCGATATCACACGAAAACGTAAGCTTCTCGAAAAACAGAAAAAAGGAAAGAAACGGATGCGACAGGTTGGGAATGTCGAAGTCCCCCAGAAAGCCTTCCTCGCAGTCCTTAAACTGGATAATTAGATAATGGTCATTAGAGTCATTAAAGTCATTAAGGGAAATTCGCTTTTCGCTTTTCGTAAATAAAATCCATTCCTCATTCGCGTCCTACGTCCTACGTCTCACGTCCCACCTCTCAAACCTTTCCCACAGAATTATAGATTAATCTCAAAATTCGTGTAACTTTAAACCTGAAATCTCGTCTTATTACATCAAATCAAAAACCACCCCCAATGAAAAAAACACAAGTACTTTTGACGATGGCATTAGTTTTCACAGCAATCTTCATTTTACCAGGAAAATCCAAAGGACAAGACGACAACCACGATACTCATAAACACAAACACAAGCACGATAAATTTGAAGAAAATATAAGTGGAGTTAAAATCAAAAAATATGATGATGACTCCATTGTCATTTATATCGACAAGAAAAAAACAAAAAAACTCTCTGCCTCCACAAACTGGAGCACATTCCCTTTTTGTGCTAAAAAAGGAAAATTCAACGGACACTGGGCTGGCGTTGATTTCGGGTGGAACGGATATGTAAACACCAACTTTAATATGGACTTTGCCCCAGCCGATCAGTTTCTCAATCTCCGGACAGCACGTTCGATGATGGTTAATCTCAATCCAATAGAATTCAATATAAACATTGCGAAAAATAAATTTGGATTCATCTCCGGATTGGGTTTCACACTTAACAACTTCTTCTTCAACAATTCCTACACATGGATCGGAGATTCAACTACATTAAAAGCCTACAACACAGTTAACGACAAAGGAAATACGGTAAGCACGAAAGTGAACAAACTCTTTGTCTCCTACATCACCCTTCCCCTGTTATTTGAATTTCAGACAAACGCTGGACACCGGATCAATAGTTTTCATATAACTGCCGGTGTGATCGGAGGGCTGAAGCTTCAAACATACCAAAAGCAACGTCTCTATCAGTGGGAAGACACCTACTACCTGGTGGATGACAATGGCACCCGGGTCGCTTCATTCTATGCCGACAGAGCTGTTATCCGAAACCATGATCAGTATCACTTAAATCCATTTAAACTGGATGCCGCTTTCCGGATCGGATGGTCATTCGTGAACCTCTACGCCACCTATTCCATCACGCCCATGTTCCAGAAAAACAAAGGCCCGGAAGTATACCCCTGGTCTATCGGTATAACCTTAATCGGCTGGTAACGATGTAAGGGCGACCGGACCGGTCGCCCCTATGGAAAAAATCGTTCCCGGAAATTCACCAGGAACATTCTTTTTGTCGCCCGCGTAACTGCAGTATATAACCACCGCAGGTATTCTACATTCAGCATATTCTCATTGAGGTATCCCTGATCAATGAAGACCGTATCCCATTGACCACCCTGGGTTTTGTGGCAGGTCAGAGCATATGCGAATTTCACCTGTAACGCATTGAAATGAGGACTCGCTTTCACCTTCTCCACCCGCCCGCGACGGGACGGGGTGTCGGCAAAGTCTTCCATCACCGTGTTGAAAAGCCGATTGTTCTCCGGTTGAGTCAGAGCTGCAGATTCAGATGTCAACGTATCCAGCAGAATTTTCACATCCAACTCTTTCTCATCCGGATAGTCGAGAAAGCGGATGGTGATATCGGCAAACCTGAAACCATACAACTCTTCAAAGGTTCTGATCCGTGTAATTTCCACAATATCCCCGTTGGCGATGAAACCAGTTGAGGATTCAACCGGCAGCCAGAAATAGTTGTTCTTCACCACCATCAGGTAGTCACCGGTAGTGATCTCTCCATCCAAAAAGAGAATACGCTTCCGGATCTCGCGATTAAAGATGTTGGCTCGTTTGTTTGAACGGCAAACCACTACGTTATTCTCCCTCCCCTCACCGGCATATGCCTGATTCAGCATCTCTTCCAGATCCGTACCGCTGATACGATAGACATCGGGGAATCTTTCTGTGCGGAACATGGGGAATTTCAATTCCTGGTTCATGATCTGCTCACGGATCCGGGTAGCGTTTATCAGGACCCCCGACTTCTTCGATTGCCGAACTACTTCAGTTAGCTCAAAAGAGTCGATCTCCATATCGTATCCGTTTTTCAGAAAAGCTGCATCGAGTGCCGGGCTGTAATCCAATCCGACCGGAGGAAGCTGGGCTGCATCCCCGATGAAAAGCAAACGACAGTTTTCACCGGATTTGACATAGCCGAACAGGTCATCCAGCAAATTCCGGGAAGGAAAAAGTTGACCCTCAACAGGCAGGGTATGCTGGATCATGGAGGCTTCGTCGACGATAAAAAGGGTATGGCGATGGAGATTCTTTTGTAATTTCATCTCGATCTGACCCTCCTTGTTGGTCCAGGCAAAATAAACCTTCCGGTGAATTGTATGTGCTTGTTTACCAGTATACCCTGCCATCACCTTAGCAGCGCGACCGGTAGGGGCCATAAGCACTGTGCGTTTTTGTAGAGCTGGCAGGACATTCACCAGTGCTTTGACAACTGTTGTCTTTCCGGTTCCGGCATATCCCTTCAGGATGAAGAGGGCATTGGCTTTTTTCCAGGAGATCGTTAAGAACACAGCCAGTTCTCCCATCAACTGCTCCTGCCCTTCTGTTGTCTCGTGAGGAAACTCTTCCAGGAGCAAGGTTCTGATTCGGTTCACATCCATCAGAGAATACTATTCGTAACGGAGGGATTCGATGGGATCGAGATTGGCTGCTTTGGTTGCCGGATAGATACCGGAGATCAGGGCTACGGCGAAGCAGATCAGAACACCGGTAATGATCCAGACCCAGGGAATAATGAAAGCGCTTCCGATAGCCAGGGAGATTATATTGCCGATCAGGATCCCGAGTATAATCCCTAGAGCCCCACCCAGCTGTCCAATAACGATAGCTTCTACCAGGAACTGGTTCCGGATCAGGAGCCGGGTCGCTCCGATAGCTTTCCGGATCCCTATTTCCCGGGTTCGCTCAGTCACAGATACCAACATGATGTTCATCAGTCCGATCGCTGCACCCATCATTGTGATCAATCCAATAATTGTAGCTGCCACGGTGACATAGCGGATATTCTCGATGAGCAACTTGACTATCTCATCACTTTTGACGATATCAAACGACTCTTCCAATCCTGCAGGCACCTTCCGGATATTACGCAACAAGCCGGTTGCCTCTCCTACTCCGGCATCAAGCATCTCAGGGTTATTGACCATTACGTTGATGTTGAACGACATGTTAGGTCGTGGAAAGTAGACTCTGACATTATTCAACGGGATGAAACAACTCCGGTCGTTATTTATTCCCATACCAGATCCTTTCTCCTTCAATACACCTATTATACGATACTTTCCGGAGCCAACAGAGATGACTTTTCCGACTGGATCCTCTCTGTTCTTGAAGATATTCTTAGCAATCTCCGGGCCGATGATCACGACGGGTGAGCCATAAAAAACTTCATCCGCGGTGAAGTTCCTTCCCTCTTCGATTTCTTCACCAGCCGTGACTATATAGTTGTCATCTACTCCGATCACACGGGTATTCGGATTTGTTTTGTTGGACTTAAATTTAACTGTAGCGATGCCGGTAGCATATGTATAAACGGATGTATAAGCCGGAAATTCAAGCCTCTCCTTGAACTCCAGAGCCTGATCAAGTGTGATTGGCTCAAACCTTTTCTGCTTATTCACCTGATTTCCAATATGAATGTTCAAGGTCCTGTTCCGGATAGTAAACGTGTTGGACCCCATCATGGAGAAGTTCTGCGTTAAAAAATATTTTATTGAGTCGGTTGCTGTCAAAATACCTACCAGGGCCATAATACCGAAGGCAATGATCAGGATAGTTAAAATGGTTCTCAACAGGTGGCTCTTGATCGAAGCAAGAGAAACCTTTATATTTTCAATGACAAGAGTTCGTTTCATCAGAAAGTCGGTTTTCAGTTTTTCTCTCCAAAGGCCAGATCACCGGCATCACCCAGGCCTGGTACCAGGAAGAGTTGAGCTGTGAGTTCTTCATCCACATCGCCCATCCAGATCGTAACATTCTTCTTTGGCAGCGACTTCTTTAAATGATTCAACCCTTCCATACTGGCAAGAATTGTTGCAATATGGATATGTGACGGCTTGCCTTTCGCGAGCAGCTCTTTATATGTATAGACTATGGAAGATCCTGAAGCTATCATGGTATCACAAATAATCAGGACTTTGCCGTCGATGGGTGTGGTAGAAGCATACTCCACACTCATACTGAAAGAACCATCTTTATGCGGCATCCGGTAAACGGAAACAAAGGCATTGGAAGACCGGTCAAATACATTCAGAAAACCATGATGGAAAGGCAAGCCGGCTCTCATGATTGTTGCAAGCACGGGGTATTGAATTAGTACCGGCACGTTTGCAATCCCAAGTGAGGTAACAACCTCCTTCTCTTCATAAACCAGCTCTTTGCTGATCTCATAAGCAAAGATCTGCCCGATCCGTTCAAGATTGTTACGGAACCGCTGGCTGTCCTGTTGTATATCAATATCCCGGATCTCAGCAATATACTGGTTTAAAACCGAATGGGATTGACTAAGGATCCGAACAGCAGAAGTGGATTTCATCTGTTAATAATTTTGATTTTAATGTAAGATTCATTTCAAACAAAGATACGAAAATTCAGCTTCAACGAAGCAGGTTACAAAAAAGGAATCCGTGAAACCCGGATAAATGGGTAGGTCGTTTCCCGTGCTCCGAAGCTTTTGTAGAAACGACCCAGATTGGGATCATTCCCCCCTTCAAAATCGAGTAATAATGGCTGGTTGGCATGTTCCCGAATGAACGCGTCAAGCAATAAAAACATCGATCCGTTTTGACGTGCATTGAGATCCGAAGCAGCAAACAACAAGATAAACCTGTTCTGGTCTTTCAGGAAAAAAGCGCCTGCATTCAGCTGGTCTTCCTGGCTGCCTGCACCCAGCAGAATACCTGAAGCCCGTTTCTGGCTATACTCAATTAGCTTCTTAATTGTCAGGTAATCCCGGTTACACAGCTTTCCCTCTTTCTGTCCAAAGTTCATTTGAAACAATACGACAAGCTCATCTATACTGACCTTCCTGCAGATCTCAATCCCGACATCCATCGCCTTTTTGAGATTGCGCCGCGTGTTCTTGGAATAATTCCGGGATAGCTCCTCATAGGTGTACATCAACTCAAGTTCGTGATTGATACGGGAAACTACTTCATACTTCTCCGGATCTACTTTATTCATAGAGTTGAGATGGATCTCAATCAGCTTGAACTTTGCCGGGATGGAATCCAGAAAACGGGTAACGTGATCCTGTGTTAGATGTCCCGTTGTAAAGAGCCCCAATTGCTGGGTAAAAAACGGTTGAGCCAGATACCGGAAACCGAGTTTCTGCTTGTGTGTGAGTGGAAACACACTCGTGTAGTCATCCTCCATCAGGGCATCCCATCCCGGTGAAACCAGGTCGAGATACCATGAAAATCCATAAACCATTGAGTTAACAGACTTCCGGATGCATTGGTCCCAGCGGAATTTATCAATCTGTGTATGTTTCAGGTAGTTGATCATCTTGTGCTATTCTGCCGCCAGGGCTACCATTTGTTCATATACACGACGCCACCCCTTCCATCTTCCATAATCGGAAAGGCTTTCATTGTGCCAGAGGCTAATGAGTTCACCATTACAGGAACGAACCTGCCTGATCATTTGTTTTATTCTTTCAAGACTCTCTTCCGGGCCAGTATGAATATAATCCCGGAATGTAACATCCATGAGTGAAACCGGGTGGATATAAATTTCAGTAGACATATTAGTGGAGAGATTAAAAAAACGGAAGGGGTAGGCAATACCAGCCCGAAATCCCGGATGAGAAGCGTACCCCATTGAAAACTCATCTTTAATACCCATTTCACCAAGCTGCTGGAAAGTGGATGGAAAGGAGAATTTAAGAAAATGCTGGCGGCTTCTGGTGATCTCTTTACCCGTAAGAAGAGAAAGCCCGTGGATCTCTTGTTTCAACTTCTTAACATGCTTATTTGAAGAGAGAGAAGGGTGAATCCCTACTTCCGACCAGCTGGAAAGATCTTTCACCAGGCGGGAAAGCCCGCGTCCATGGACAGGTATGTTGTTATCGTCGCCCCCGTAATCGGCAAACAACAGAAACCAGAGTGTTGGCAGATCATGAAGTTCATGCAGATCCCTGATAAACGTATAGTTGTCATACGGATCAGACCTTAATCCGGCCAGTACCCGAAAACGATCTGCTACCTCAAGCAGGTGTCCCCGTGTAAACGAACGTCCTATCCCGACTATCGTCCTGTGAAGTGTCCTGAATTTGTATGCATACGCGTGGTCGATATCGATCGTTGGGAGATACCGGTATGACCGCTGGTGTGTCATCAGACCGGGATAAAGTTGACGCAACTTTTCAATAAACAACTTCAACCAGATATTCACTATTGGCTTCTCCAGAAATCCGCCCCGATAGGCAAGGCTGTCACTCGCTGGAAAGCGGCCGTGTTTATCGAATTTCACTGACGGGTACTCCTCATATCGCGACACCAGGTAGAAAGAAGCTGCAAGCAGGTCAAACGGGAATCCGTCATGCTTTGCAACAGATTCAAAGAGAACAGGTGTCTCCCGGTGCATGCGAACAGGCACTTCATGCGAAAAAATAGTTTGCTCAAATAACAATCCGGAAGCCTCCATAAACAACCCCTCTCCCGGATCCACCTTGCCATAAGCTACCTTTGGACCTGCGTATTGCAAATACTCCTCCGCCGAGAGGGTAAATTCCGTCTTCAGACCATAGATATCTTCAAAAAGAAGCTGTACGATATACCGCAGGCGAGTGGAGATGGAAGATGTAAAAATCAACAGCATAATCCGATGTGTTGAATGAGCCAAATTACACAAAAATCAAAAACTTTCGTACTTTTGAATGACCATTTGACCGGATTTTAACAATATGCAAAACTTCATTGTATCAGCCCGTAAATACCGCCCGCAAACCTTCGACACAGTGGTGGGACAAGCTTCCATCACAAACACACTGAAAAACGCTATCATTCATAATCAGCTGGCTCAGGCTTTTCTGTTTTGCGGCCCGAGAGGAATTGGCAAAACAACCTGTGCCCGTATTCTGGCAAAGACCATCAACTGTGAGAACCTCTCAGACAACGCCGAAGCCTGTGATAAATGCTCTTCATGCATCTCTTTTAACGAAAATGCTTCATTCAACATCTATGAGCTCGATGGCGCCTCCAACAACTCGGTCGACGACATCCGGAATCTGGTAGACCAGGTTCGGATCCCTCCTCAAATGGGTAAATACAAGGTCTATATCATCGATGAGGTTCACATGCTTTCAGCTTCCGCTTTCAATGCTTTTCTGAAAACCCTGGAAGAGCCACCCGAATATGCCAAATTTATCCTCGCCACCACGGAAAAACATAAAATAATTCCAACGATCCTCTCCCGTTGCCAGATCTTTGACTTCCGGCGTATTACCGTCGATGATATTGCCGGACACCTGAAATATGTAGCGGAGCAAGAGCAGATCAAAACCGAAGAAGATGCGCTGCACATCATCGCCCTGAAAGCGGATGGGGCCATGCGAGATGCTCTTTCGATCTTTGACCAGCTGGTTAGCTTTACAGGAGATGAACTGACCTATAAGATCGTCCTTCAGAACCTGAATATCCTCGATTACGACTACTACTTCCGGATCACTGAACAGATCCTGAATCACGATATTTCAGGAACCCTGGTCACTATCAATGAGATCCTGGACAAAGGATTTGACGGGCAGCATTTTCTGATCGGCTTCGGGGAACATATCCGGAATTTACTCGTATGTAAGGATCCGGTGACGATGAAACTGCTTGAGACTGCACCCAATATCCGTAAACGATATCAGGAGCAGGCAGCAATCTGCCTCACCGATACGCTCTTGAAAGTACTTGATATCAACAACAAATGTGATCTGAATTATAAGATCAGCAACAACAAGCGGCTTCACCTTGAACTCGCGTTGATGCAGATGTGTTCAATTGGGATAGAAACACCACAATCACAAAAACAACCTCTGCCAAAACCCAAACCGGAAGCTAAACCCGTTGACATGAACCGCCCCGGGAATGATATCCCAGGAACCTTCTCGATCAAAGACTCCGGGAAGCCTAAAAAAGATACAGAAAGTGATTCCCAGGTACAAAATAACACAGCTACATCTCCTTTTACGCAAGAGGACTTAAAAAGCTACTGGAATGAATTTGCTTCCAGTCTGAAGGTGGATTTCCCGCATCTATTCACGACACTAACATCAAGAGAGCCGGTTTTGAAGGAAAACTGGCAAATTGAACTGGAGATCGATAACCGGATCCTGGAAGAGGAGTTAAGCCTGAAAAAAGAGGATCTGCTCGATTTTCTGAAACAAAAACTGGACAACTTTCAGATCAAACTGAAAACTCGGATCCGGGAGAACCAAAAAGAGCTCAAGCCTTATACGGATAAAGAGAAGTTTGAGAAGATGGCCGAAAAAAATCCGGCGCTTAATAAACTGAAAGAGCAACTCGACCTGGATATTGAGTATTAATGAAAAACATCTTTTGCATCGGCGAAACTGTTCTGGACATTATTTTCACAGACAAGGTTCCGATTGGAGCCAAACCGGGAGGCTCCATGCTTAACACCTCCGTCTCGCTGGGAAGAGCCGGCCTGCAACCTATACTAATCAGTGACTTTGGCCAGGACGCAGCTGGCGACCTGATTCACGATGCCCTCCGGGAGAATGGTGTGGATATAAGGTATGTAGACCGGTTTACAGAAGGAAAGACCGCAATCTCTCTCGCTTTTCTTGACGAAAATGGGAATGCCACTTACACCTTTTACCGGCAGTTTCCTGACAAACGGTTAACGATCCGGTTTCCGGAAGCCAAAAAAGGAGACATCGTGTTGTTCGGCTCCTTCTACTCCATTGATCATGACGTACGCCAACCTCTTTGGAAATTTCTACTAAAAGCCAAACAAAAAGGGGCCTTCCTGCTCTACGATCCAAACTTCAGGAAACCACATATCAAACAACTACCTCAGTTCAGCCCATGGATTATGGAGAATATTAGCCTGGCAGAAATCACCCGGGGATCAGCCGAGGATTTTCTCCATATTTTTGATGTACCGGATGCAGTAAGTGCATATAAAGAGATTATAGATCATGGAGGAAATACACTTATCTATACAAAAAGTAAAGAGGGAGTGGAAGTGCTGACTGATGAACTCCATCTACACTTTCCTGCCCCGGAGATTGCTCCTGTCAGTACTATTGGAGCAGGAGATGCTTTCAATGCCGGTCTGATCTACTCACTCTTTCATCTTCCGGGTGAGACCCGTATCCCTGCTTCCGAACAGGTTTGGAAAAAGATCATCACAACGGCAGTTGAATTCTCTACAAACGTCTGTCTGAATGTCGATAATTACATATCAACTAATTTTTTACAGAAATTAGACGATGCTTAGATGGTTGTCAAAAAAGATTCTTCAACTGTTCGGCTGGAATACGAACGGGGCGCTTCCGGAGGGAGTTGACAAAGCTATAGTGGTCTCAGCTCCCCATACCAGCTACTGGGATTTTGTCGTCGGTCGCTTGACATTCTGGGCCATTAAAGTAAATATCCGGTTCCTGATCAAGAAAGAGGCTTTCTTCTTTCCTTTAGGATTGCTGTTAACAAAGCTTGGAGGGCTACCTGTAGCCCGGGGAAAATACAAAAGCAACATGGCTACACAGGTTGTCAAACTGTTTCAGGAACACGACTCCCTGGTTGTCGTGATTACTCCGGAAGGTACTCGCCGCCGAGTTGAACACTGGAAGAAGGGTTTTTACGTTATCGCCTTGCAAGCCAAAATACCCCTTGCTCTCTCATATATCGACTACGGAAATAAAACCGGGGGTATCGGTCCCGTCTTTCATCCAACCGGCGACTATCAAAAAGATATGATCTTTATTAAGGAGTTCTATCAGAACAAAACTGCCCGCCACCCCGAACGCTTCAATTTATCCATATAAATCAACACCCCATTGAATGCATCAAAAGCAACTTCATGACATCAAGCTAAGTATCTTTATCACTAACTTTGTGTTGAAATAAATCTTGATCCATTTGACATTCAACTCCCGTCCGGCACTCCTGATTCTGATAAGTACGCTCCTTCTCCTTGGAGCCTGCAATGTCACGAAAAATATACGGGAAGGTGACTATCTGCTGGTGAAAAATAAAATTAAGGTCAATGCCAAGAAAGTATCTTCCGATGATTTGAGCGGATATTTGCAGCAAACTCCCAATTCAAGATTCCTCTGGATTTTCAGGCCCGGGATCGCCTTATACAACTGGGGAAGCAAGGGGAAAGAGACAAAATTCAAAAAATGGCTCCGGACTAAAATCGGTTCCGAACCAGTGATCCTGGATACCAGTCTGGTTACCATCAGCAAGAAACAGATGGGCCTCTACCTGAACAATATCGGCTACTTCAATTCTGTTCTCACAGACAACATTTCCTACCGGAAGAAGAAAGCCAAAGTCTATTATAAAATTCACACGACACAACCTTATACAATTAGTACCCTTACCTGGTCGATCAGTGATACGACACTGGCCAGATTTGTCTATAAAGACTCTTCCAAATGCTTGATCAAAAGAGGATTGAACTACAACGCCTATACGCTGGATAAAGAGCGAACCCGGATTGCAACTACGCTATTAAATCATGGGTATTACCGTTTCACAACAGCCTATATTGTCTTCCAGATCGACAGCACACTGAACAAGCATCAGATGGATGTAACGATTGAACTACTCAATCCCGTTGTTCCGTCGCTAAAGGAATTCGGAATGGTAACCGAAGCGAAACATCGCCGTTATATGATCCATAACATCTACGTCAATTCGCAGTTTGACAATGAAAAAGCTGGCACACTGAGATACGACACCCTGGTCTCAACATATCAAGATCCGTTCAGAGGGAGAACCTCCATTACCTATTACTTTCTCTATCGGGAAAAAATGAAGGTCCGACCACGCACCATTGCACAAAATATCCTGGTAGAACCTGATACATGGTATAACCTGAAAGAGATTGACCAAACATACTCTCGACTCTCGGGACTCCAAACATTTCGATTTATCAACATCGATTTTGATGATGCTAAGTATAAACCGGATACGATCCTGGAAACACATAACCTGCTTGATTGTAAGATTAGAATGGCTAAAGCGGCCGGACAAGCGCTCACCTGGAGTACAGATGGGACCAATTCGGGAGGTGCATTTGGCATTGCAGGTAACATCGGCTATTCAAACCGGAACATCTTCCGGGGCGCCCAGATGTTCAAAATCACACTCACTGGCTCGGCACAAATGCAAGCTGGTGGCGGGGGAGGCGGACTTTTCAATACCCTTGAGATGGGGATCAACACCAGTATCACATTTCCACAATTCCTAATTCCAATCAAACAGGAGAAACTATCAAGGTCGTTTAGACCAAAGACCATCTTAAGTGCCGGATATAACTTTCAGCAGAAAAGGGATCCCGACTATTACCGGCATATCGTCAACCTTTCATTCGGTTATGACTGGATTCAGAATCCACAACTTTCTCACAGACTGAATCCCATTGAAGTACTTCTAGTGAAAGTCTTCCCCAGTCCGGAGTTCACAAGGAAGCTTGACTCCCTGCAAGACAAACGTTTTAAGAATCAGTATACAGATCATATGATCGCCGGACTGAAATACACACTTACGTTCAGTAACCAGGACATCAGAGCACATCGAAATTTTATCTACATCCGGACTAACTTCGAGACTTCAGGAAATCTTCTTTATGGCATTACCAGCCTCTTCAAAACAGCTAAAAACGACCAGGGACAATTTACTCTCTTTGCAATCCCCTATTCGCAATATATCAGGCCTGATCTCGATTTCCGGTTTTACAATCAGTTTGGGAAAGGCTACTCAGTTGTATACAGATTTTATGGAGGGATCGGGATCCCCTATGGAAACTCCAAGGTGCTCCCTTTTGAGAAAGCATTCATTGCCGGAGGAGCGAATGATATGCGGGGATGGCGGATGGGAGACCTGGGGCCGGGCACCTTCCATAACGACACGGTCAGTCAGAATTTCGGCCAACTCGGCGATATGCAACTTCAGCTTCAGATAGAATATCGGTTTCCGATATACGGTTTCCTGAAAGGCGCTCTCTTCACAGATATCGGAAACGTTTGGTTGTTGCATAAATCTCCTGATCTTCCTGGAGGAGTTTTCAAATTTAATACGTTTGTCTCCGAACTTGGGATTGATGTCGGCATTGGACTTCGGCTCGATTTCAAATTCTTCATTTTCCGCCTCGATCCGGCAATCCCTATTCGAATGCCATCAGCGCCCGGGAACAGATGGTATTTCGATAAACTCCAGTTTAAAGATATTGTCTGGAACTTTGGGATAGGGTACCCGTTTTAAGAAGCACGAAATTCCAAAACACAAATCTCAAAGAAGTTCCAGGATTCAAATTCCAAATAAGAATATCTAAATTCTAAACAATTTCAAATTTTCAAAACTCAATTGTTCAAAAAGAGGGGAAATTGATTTGTTTGGAGTTTTGACCATTGGGATTTGATCATCATTTGTTATTTGATCATTGGAACTTGGAATTTATTTCGAATTTAGATATTCGGATTTAGAAATTTTCTCTCTTCCTTTTTAATAAAGTAAAAAAGCAGTAATTTTGCCGACCCTTTCGGGAGCATAGCTCAGCTGGTTCAGAGCATCCCGCCGCAGGCGGGAGGATCACAG
>JACKQG010002416.1_pt1 | contig 24444 bp, 37 predicted proteins | sample 8237621 | NCBI WGS metagenome assembly JACKQG01 (sample SAMN15677084, study PRJNA649215) | marine metagenome | biome: marine; feature: Black Sea; material: saline water; isolation source: suspended particulate matter (SPM) from the Black Sea western gyre | collected 2013-06-09/2013-06-10 | depth... | reverse complement strand
TGTCCAACGTTGTCCTACACATGACTGTGATTCGCGATTATATCATGCATCGTGGTCTGCCTCTTTCATTCATCTTAGTAATGAATTTTGGTCAGTTAAGTCCCCATTTACAAAAGTTACTTTTCCTTCTAAATGACTCGTATTCGTACGATTTTTTGTGGATGACCTTCTTTCCATTCCAAAGACTTTATAGCCTTTAGATAGGAGTAAATCGGCTAAATGGCTGCCATCCATACCATTTATACCTGTAATTAGTGCTTTTTTTATTTGCATAATACGTTTCTCCATTGTTTTGCAATATTTTCTGGACTTGTTCTTTTCTTTATAATTTCTCCACCCTTTATAGCCTCAGCTTTCCAGTATGTATAGTTTGATTTGACTTCCTTCATACATTCTACAGCCTCATCTAATATAGGCTCAAATTGGTTTCCAATAATAGGCCCAGTATCAGCATGACCAGAAAATCTTGCGGTAGCCTGTTCTTCACAATTTACCCACAGAATACCTGGAACATCTAAAAGGTCTAAATGACTGGTATTTTTACTTAGTATCACGGGCGTACCCTGCATTAATGCTTGTCTAGGAGTTACACTATAACTTTCTCCACCCGATATAAATACATAACAATTTAAGGTGTCCCACCACTCAGCAAAATCTTTATCATTCAATGTTTCGTTTTTAAATTCTATTTGAGAAGGGCTTTTTTCTATTTCTTTTTTAATCCTCCTTATCATGTGCGGCGTATTAACCGAGTCTCTAGAGTGAACTTTCAAAATATCTCCCTTTTCTTTTACTAAGTTAAAAGCGTTTACTACAACGTCAGCTTTTTTACGTTCCCATAAGCCTCCAGAAAATCCAAATATAAAATTATCAGATACTCCAGATGCGTTTTGTTTATAGTAACTAGCAACGTGCCCAATAAACTTCACGTTAATGTGAGGAAATCTTTTTATAATTAGTTCTTCTAACCATTTATTTGTAACTACAATACAGTCATACAATTCAAAAAAATCTTCAAATATTTCAATCCCAGAATTTTCCCACATTAAATATAAGTACGTTTCTACATTAAATAGTTTCTTCATTTTAAAATGGTCCAAAGCTATTTGCGCTTTTAATTGCGCTCTCTCTTTAGCCATATTTGTTGGGAACACATTATCGAAACCGCCTACATCTATAAGTTTTGCTTTATTAAAATGATCGGGGTGTTTAATATGAGTATCTTTATAATGGCCCCATTTTTTATACCATTTTAAATCTTCTTTTATATGTATTGCTTTGTCCTTAACAACTCGGTTTTTTAATCTAGGAAAATGGTTTTGGTTTCTATTAGAGGGCAAAATAAAGGAAACATTCTTATAGTTGGAAAATATCTGGTCATACATATTTGGTAAGTGTGAGCCTATCCCATCCGCTTTATTATAAAAACCACGTAAAATAATAGGAGTATCATAAAGCTTTTCCGGCTCATCTTTTTGCCAATCCAGCTCTTGCATATATTTGCTCATTTGGGGTGTTAGTTGCATAAATTTTTTGGTTAAAAATATAGGGAGAGAATTAACTCCCCCTATAAATTCGATTACCTATCTATTACGAAAATAGATTGGCTGCACCACCAGTAGCACCAGCTTCTAATGGTGGGGCCCATTTACTAATTTTATTAGTAGGATTCCCGGTATTAGTTGTAGTTGATTCTACAAAGGCACTGACAATTAGACCTTTCATAGATGTAGCCACTTCAGCTTCATCTACATCTTCTTGATCAATAACTGTGCTTCCAGCCGCCTTCATAAAGTTATACAGATACACGAGAGACTTCTGTGTAAGTGTAAAATTATTCCATAGCTTACGGCCTTTAAATTCGCCTTCTGTTACAATAAAGGTTGATTTAATCATTTCTGTACCTGTTGAGGCTGTCGTTAATGTTGCCTCCTCTACTTGTACATTATAACGTCCTTCTGGTAATGGATCGAATGTTCCGCCAGAGGTTTTACCTGTTTCTTTAAAGTTTAAACTCATATTTATTCCTGATTATTTGTTTTTAAGGGTTTTAAGAAAAAATTGTGCCTCATCTTCTTTGAGGTCTAATAAACTGTCGACCATAAATGCATCTTTCAGTCGAACGGATATTACACTTTCGCTGAGATCTTTTGTTAGCTCCGCTAACGCATTTAAAGTCTCCGCTGTAACACCTGCAGTTTTAATTACTTGGCCATCAATCGTTATATCGACATCACGCTTTGAGTAACTATTCAAAGCTTGCTGCTGTTCAAAGACAACAGGTTCGCGTTCTAACCCTTCGATACCTAAGTAATCGGTAAAGGATTTATAATTAAACTCAAACTCGGGAGGCAATTTATTAGTACGATCTTTTTTGACTCGGGCAATACGTTTACCTGTATCAGGTTCGATTATAAGCTCCAGCACCGTGTCGAATACATAAGGAAGGTCTTTTGGCCCTTCAGCTTGGGTACCTATCACTTGCATAAACTCGCTTTTATCAGGGCTGTACTGTGGCTTAGATTTCGCAGTCACTATAATATTCAAGTCTAACGCTAGAAGTTTGGTTACAATCGATTTTACTTCTGCTTTTAGATTTCTATAATCTAAGGGCTGCAAACTGTAGTTTGTATTGCCAGTCTTCATTCTCATATGTCGAATATGTGCATCTTGGATTGCATCCCAAACGTTTGAGAAAGGGTCTATCACAAGAGTTTTAAACTCCTGAGGGTCTTTCAGTAAAGCGTCTAAGGCCTGATTTATTTCAACTGGATTAGACGTAGCTAATCTATAAAACTCAAACTGCTCTCCATAGTGTTCAGAGCCTCGCTCTGTATCTATCATTGCAACATTCGGGAAGTGGAGTGACGTTACGGTCTTTCCTGTTCCGGTTTCTCCGTAGATTAACATTTTTAATCTTTTAGCCTTCGGAGCGGCTTTTGTAAACATATTCATTTATTCTGTTGGTTAAAATTTTACGTACTGCTGTACAATATTGTAGACGTGATGGGTCGCATCTACATCTCGAAGACAGTATTCTGCAATTTCTTTAATTCGTCCGTCTTTAAAGGCTTGTGCAACCTCAGAAGCTTTCACTTCACCTTCTTTAGGCGAAGGAACGTTTAAGAATTCACAGGTTTGATCAAGAGATGCCATTGCGTATCTATCCCAATCGGCCATAATCATTTGAACATCAAAATGGGGAAATTTAGTGAAGCGTCGAGTATCGAGAAATTCTCGATGTGTAGGGACAATTTTATGTAGCATAGAACGTTTAAGTATCCATGGAACGTCAAACCCTAGCCCATTAAAGTGTACAAACCGTCCTCGATGTGATTTAATAATCTTCCACCATTTGTTTAAAATATCAGCCTCATCACCTATCAATGCCGTGGCATCAAAATCACCGGTTGCGAGAACCTTTTTAATTCCTATACAAACAATTTCACCGAAGTATGGGTTTGTCCCCATTATTAACTGTTTTTTACTTTCATATTTCTCTTTGTTGGAGAAGTCGTCTCCCAACATTCTCTTTAGTTTCTGCTCTAGTTTTTCTGTTTGTATGTCTGTCAGTGGACTTTGTTGTGGTATCGTCTCGATGTCAAATACTATTAGATCCATGTATGTTTCTTGGTTATGTTAATGAATTACTGTATACTTTAATATACACAATTGATTACACAATTTCAAGTTCTTCATACGGCGCAATGTAGATATTTTCAAACTCCGGGAATTTTATACTAAAGGCTTCCTTTACTAACTCTGGACTATTTGTTTTATCACTGAGGTGGCCAAATAGGATCCATTGTACATTATCGAAGTTGTCTTTGATTGAGGTGTCAATGAAGTCCATAATTTGATCGTTTGATAGATGCCCATACGGACTTCCTATACGTTTTTTCAATAGTTCATCATATCCTTCATACATTGCTAAAAGTGTTTCATCATAATCAGCTTCTAGTAAGTAGGCATCACAACCTTGCAATTCACTGGCCATCATATTAGTAATACTACCTGTATCGGTCATATACCCAAACTTTTTACCAGTCGAGATTTCGGTTATTACATATCCTAAACCGCCATTTTTAGAGTCGTGTCGAGATGTAAAGGCCTTAACTAAAAAGTCACCTATTTCTACCTCGTCACCTCCTTTAATGTAATTGATAATATCATCACAGTTTTTAAAGATTCTCTTTTGGACATACTGGTACGAATCTTTATGTATGTGTATAGGCATTTCTAATTTACGTCCTAACACCCCTGCACCTGCCACATGGTCGGTATGCTCATGAGTGATAAATAAGGCATCTACCTCAAATTCTTCATCGAGCATAAGACGTTTATAACTCACGCCGCAGTCAATTAATATACTGGTTGTATCATTATGGATACGACACGTATTCCCTGAACTGCTGCTATAAATTGATTTTATTTTCATTTAATTCTAATCTCCTCCCACACAACGCGGCCTGCCTGGATTTGGTTTTTAATTCGTTTTTGTTTTGCGGATAACCGCGAGTTACCTGATTTGATTTCAACAAAAGTGATTTCATTCTCACCAAAGACTAAATAGTCTATTGGTTGTCCACAAAATGTAGCTTGTTGTGGATCATGTTTGAAGTCCTTTAAAAAAGGGGCCAATTTTTCCGCTATTTGTCCGGTTATGACCTCACTACTTTTCTTTTGTCCCAATAGTTTGGCGTACTGTAATTTTTGCTCTGCTAGCAAAAGTTTTATGCCGATGTTCTTATACCATTGAATGGCTAAGAATACACATAGACACAACAATACCATTACGATACTATTCATTAATAATAAGCTATTCATCTATTTTAAACCTCTTTAGTTTTTTATCACATATAAAATTACAGTATACACCACATTTTAGCCTGCCATTTTCAAACGCCTCTTCTTCGCCTTTTACAAGGTGTGACCAGGTTTTAAATAGGTGCGGCTTATCGAGAGGACAATTTAATTTATTAACCTCTCTTATAGCACGTTTTAAGTTGGAGGCTTTATTGAGCAGTTTCCCGTATAATACCTTGTATTCAAGATACTGTTTTACGGACTCAATGGTATTTTCTGTATCGTCAGTCGCAAATCGGACAGCCTTTCGAATTTCAGTCTCGGATAATGACAGTTTAAAAGTTTGTGGAGACGTTTTAGCTAGAATCTGATTTACTCTTGTTCTCATGGCTTCCACACGATCCATCTTAATATCTTTTCTCCCAGTGCCCCATCTATCCGCAATCCGTAAATCAATTAGATCATGAATATGGTCGGGCCCCACTTTTGCAATTAATTTATTTAAATAGGCATCTGATATTTTAGATCCCGCATTAAATAGATGGTGTTTTACTAGTAAGGAAACTTTCTTAAGAATTGTTTTCGAGAAGCCCCAGTTATACAGAATACGCTCGGTTAACATAGCTCCCACATTTTCATGGCTATAAAAGTGCATACCAGTTTTGGTTATTATCTGACAGTGGGGTTTTCCAATATCATGTAGTAATGCGGCTAGCCGTAAAATAAAGTGATTAGGCTGTGATATCTTAATAGAGTCCAAGGCAAACATAATATGATCCCACAAAGTTAAGTTCTTTTGCTTGTTAGACTGAGGTATTTTATAGCAAAGTGCTAATTCAGGTAATATTACTTCCACGAGTTTTGTAGACCGTAGAATATTAAAAACTTTACTGGGAATTTCAACCTCAGCAAAGAGAGTTGTAAGTTCCTGTTTCACTTGAGAAGAGTGTGCCATAACTAATTTTAAGTAGTACTGTTTAATAGTATCGTGCGCAGTCCCATCTAGAGACCATTTATCCCCCAAAACTCCAACTAAAATTGGACCTTGTAAGAGCCGTATTTTTGACTCCAGAATCCGATCCTCAGGATTTCCAATAAAGCGGACAATTTGATTGTCAATATCGTTCTTTGCATTGTGGAAATTTAGCCAGGTATCTTTTAGGGGGTTATAGTATAAGGCATGAATTGTAAACCCTAAGTGGTTTGCATTCTCCTCAAAGGAGTCTGTAGGTTTAAAGTGACAGTAAGTATTTTTTAATTTGATAGTAGTTAGCGGGTGTATCAAATATTCATAGGCCTTATAACGCACCTTTACAATATTCGTATAGCTATCCAAAGACACTATCTTATCTTTTAAGGCCTCTTGGAGCTGAATAAATGTCGCAGCAACAGAGACGTGGATTGTTTGCGGTGAGACTTTTCTATAAAGATCACATGCAGTTGAGCCACTAATGTAGGATTCATATCCATAGGACTCTAGTAGTTTCACTATTGTTGTATATTTATTCATATTAGTCTCGCTCATTAAATTTAGCTCCACAGTAGTCTGTTACTTTTGCCATGCTTGTGACTCGGCTTTGCATTTGATGCTTATCACAAACGCATGTAACATGCGTAGTAGGCCAGATTTCTCTATTCTTTTTATCCGTTTTAACAATTTTAGATTTGATAGGGGTTCGGGCTTTAACATCATTGATGGTACAGTTACCTTTTCGTTGATTACCCGCAAAATACCAATAGTATTTACAGTTTCCACAACACCTAACAATTCTATGATTTTCGCGTAAATCTTTTTCTTCTAGGTCGTCAAAATTATACATCTTTACCTCTCGTTACATAGGGTTCCTTGTAAATGATCATACTCATGATGAACTATTCGGGCGTACGGCCCTAATGTACCGTAGAACTTTATAGTTTGTATTTCACTACTCTCTGGAGTTTGAAACTGTAGCTCTACATTGGCTCTACGACTTTTGATCGTTTCCAGTATTTTAGGCTGTTGTAAGCTTAAGCACCCCTCTTTTTGATTTATTTTTTTCCCGGAGGATTTAATAATCGGGTTTATAATTGTTCGCCATTCCCATTGTTTATAATTTTGAATGGGCCACCGCATTACAAATAAGGCGGGTGTAGCTTCTTTCTGATCCCAAATTTGGTTGGCTGCCAAACCTAAGCATCTGTACCGTATAGATTCAGCTGTTTCTGTAAGGTCTGTAATAAACTGATTAATAGTTTCACCCCAGAGGGGGGCGTCTTTTACCGCCCCTGTTAAAGAATTCCCTACAGGTACGACTGGTACACATTTAGCAGTTAAGACCTCTGCAGGATATTGGTGTATAGGTTTAATCATTTAGGGCTCCTTCTATAAGCATATCTTGCTCTCTAAAAAGAAGAGCTTCTTCTGTAGTAACTGGTGCAGGAGCCAAAGTTCCTGAAGCTGTAATTGTAACATCTATTCCATTAGGGTAAAACCAATTTTTAGGATCTAAAAATTCAGCTCTTTCTTTTTGCTCTGCTTTAGTTAAAGTTTTCATTATGTACTCCTTATAAATTATTTAAAACTGTTTTACGTTTACGTGATTGATTAAATAAGACGCCTACTCTCTTATCTACAAAATCGACTATTCTAGCCGAGGTCTTTCCGTCTGCTTTTCTCATTAGTCTCCCAGCAGCCTGTCTTAATTTAATTTCGGACTTCATAGGAGCACATAAGAATAAGACTTCGAGATGAGGTAGATCAATTCCTGTACTAAATAGTCCGTAGGTTGAAATCACAATACTCTTTTCATTATTCTGTAAACTCTCCATAACCTCTTTACGACGTTTCTTCGTACTTTCAGAAGTTAACATAACTGCCTCATCACCTAAACTTTCTTTCAAGGCTTCCACTTGAGAAATTCGAGAGCACAATAATACTGTCGGGCGTCCTTTATACTTTTTAAGTTCTTCTAGAATTAAGTTATTTCGAACCTTATCTTCAGACAGGTCTGTAATCATTGGCTGATAGTCTTGGGTTGAAAATAGAGGAAAGGTATAGTCGGTCTCAATAAATATTACATCAGGTGTAATTAGTACACTCTCTAGTTTACTCTCTGGTACGGAGTAAATCAAGGGCCCAGTAGCAAAAAAGATTGCACGGGTTAGGCCGTCTTCACGTTTAGGTGTCCCAGAAATTCCCCATTTATATTTTGCATCTAAACTTACCATGGTCTTATAATATGTCTTTGCGGGACATATATGCACTTCATCTGCAATAACCATTCCAATATGGCCATTTAACATATCCATTTGTGGTTCCGAAAGACGAGCCATAGTTTGGTGGAGACCGACGGTTATTGGCTTTAATGAAAATTTTCCGTTTCCAATCAGACCAATATCATCTACAGCTAGGTTTGTGTGCTTTACAAATGATGCGATAGCCTGATTCGCAAGCTCGAGTGTATTTACTAAAAAGAGGGTAGGCTCTTGCTTTTCTAGAATTAAAGATAAGGCAAATAATGTTTTCCCTGCTCCGGTTTTAGCTTGAATGACGCCCACTGTCTTCGTTTTACAGTGGTCAATCATTTCTTGCTGGTAGTCGCGTAAAGTAGGTTTAAATTTTACTTTAGAAAAATAGTCGGGGAGCGGACGTGTATTACGAACATCCGTCATGTCCTCTAAATCAAATTCACAGTCTTCCATAATTAATTGGATGACATCATTGAGTGCTCCTACAGGAACCACAACGGAATTGTCTGTAGCATCTTCAAAGTATTGTAATTGTTTAGGTACACCCCAATTGGTTAGTCCTAAATTTAGTCCTTGTTGCCATAAAGGATTTGACATCGTAAGAAATTGTGAAATCTTCTTAACGGTGACTTCCGGTATTCCTACAATCTGTGCTTTGTTTTTAACAAAGATGATTGGATTTAGCATAATAATGTCCTCTGAGTTTCTAAGTTTCTTATACCAAAATTTGAGGCTTTCTCTATTGACCTGTTGTTTAATATATAGTATATTTATGTAGATAGATATTATTTACACATTTAAATCAAGAAAAAACTATATGAGCACATTAGCTGAACAATTGTTTGATAAAGGTTATGCGGAAACTGAAGAGACACTTCTCGACGGAAAAGTTACTGCACGTCTAAGAAATATTAGCGCCTTACGTCAACTAAAATTAGAAGAAGAGATGAGCAAGATTGAAGGCTCAACAGCATTTATTTTACATACTTATAGTGTGAAGTTATTAGAAATGACTTTGATTGAGTACAAAGGTAAACAATTAGCGGGCATTGCGGACGCAAGAAAACTGATTGAAACTTTACCAGGAGCTGTTGTAGATTACTTAATTAAGAAGCAAAGCGCTTTTGAGAAAGACGTTGCTAAAGCCTTTACGGGAGAGGAGATAGAAGAAACTTTTTTCGAAACCCCCTCAACCGACTCCGACTCGAAGCCGCAATCAGAAGCGGTAACTTCGGAGAGCGTAACAGCTATCGCGAGCTAGTTCTTCTACATTATTTAGCCCATAAAGAACGGGTAGAGGCTTTTAGATTTACTATTACATATAAAGCCGCATTGTTAGATAGAACTGATTCAGTTGAGGTTTCCGGCTTTAATGAGCTTTTAAAAGAGTATACAAGTGTGTTAGAAACCTATGCTTCAAAAGAAGACAAAAAGCTTCTTGAAAAAGACATGGAAAATTTTGAAGAGTTATTTGGAGACCAAGTGTTTTCTGCCCAGAAATTACAAGTAGACTTAGGAGACGATTTTACTTTGGATATGAAATCCATCGCTAATAAAGCTTCGAAATAAATTATGCCTGAAGATACAGTTAATTATAAAGTGAATATCGATGCCTCTGATGTGGCAACTCAATTAGAGCAGATTCGTGCTCAAGTTGATGCTTCTATGGGGGCCATGTCTATGGCTTCAGCTTCTATGCCGGTAGGATTTAACTCTCCGGTGTCTGCTAGTGCTCCTATGATGGAGCTTAATCCGTATAATACCATAAATGCGTTATCCAGTAGTTTTGCTAACCAAGCATTCTCTACCGGAATCTCTGAGAGCCAGGGTTTAGGGGCTTTTATTCAAGGTACGTCAGAGGCTTTTAATTTAGGCTACGGAAAATTCAGTAATGGAGTGCGTCAGATGGGCCTTATGGCTGAGATGCCTCCTTTAATCAGCCACCCGACCGGAGGCCTTGATACTTTTACCTTAAATATGGAAGCGATTCAGCATGCGCCGATGTTCACAGCTAGTGGACAGCGAGGGCACCCTGGATCTATTGCTGGGTCCTTAGGGATAGGCTTTGATAAAATGGGCCCGCTAACCTACCAAGAATCTGTTGACGCGTCTAGACAAAATCTTGCTAGTCAGATTGGAAAGCTCTCATCAGCATGGGTAGGTACTGCAGTAGGAGCTGCTGCAGGAAGTATAGTTCCTGGGGGAACTATTGGAGGTATGGCAGTTGGTTTCGGGTATGATATGGCTACGTCGATAGGCGGGGCACGAATAAAACAGGCAAATGCAGTAGGTGCAGGCCTACAACAAATAGCTAGCCACTCTTTATTAGGAACTTTAGGTAAGGACCAAAGTCGTACTATGGCTCGAGGCCTATTAGATATGGCAGACTCTTCTTATGGAATTCAAACTGGCTTAGATCGGACCGAAATTCAAGATAATTTATTAGGGTTCGCTAGTTCTGGCGGATATGAGAATGTTAGAACAGCAGAAGAGTTTGAAAAGGTGTCTAAAGATGTTATTATGAATACTCGTAAAGTAATGACGACGCTTCGAACTACTCAAGCTGAAGCGTTAAAATTAATGGCCGATCTGCAAAGGGAGGGCCTTGTAGATGCAGGTGATATGGGAAATTTTTCTGCTAATATGTCTGGATTAAGCCAAGTTACCGGAATGGATTCTGGGAGAGTGCTTAATTTTGTAAGGCAAGGTGCTGAGATGTTCAGAGGATCCAGCCTTGGTATGGGGGGAGGTATGAATATAATGGAGCAAGCCTTACAAGACACTAGGGATATGATGAAATCCTCCGATGTTTCACGTGGCATTATTCGGGAACTTGGCGGAGTCGATGCGGCTACAATTGGACGAACAGAGTCTAATGTTAACTTTATGAATTCTACGTTGGGCCTAATGTCTTATAATAATTGGCAGGCAGGTGGAGCAACTGGCAATCGTCGCGATATAGTGGATAATTTGGGCGGACGAGATATCTTTGATGTATATAAACTGCAAGTTCAGCGTGACCGTGATATAGCGTCTGGCGATTATTCCCAGCAAAGAATTTCTAGAGACCGCATAATGACCGACGGAAATTTAAAAGGTTATGTAGATGCTTGGGAACGAACGAATGAAGGAAGCTTTTTTGAGGATCCAACCAATCTTGCGAGTTGAATGAGGTATTCGGTAGCGACGGGTACATTTGATACTGTGGCAGAAGCTGGAGATGCCTTACTACAATCCTGAGACCCTAACCTTAATCCAGCTCAACAAAAAGCGCGAAAAGCCAGAGCAACTTTACGCGCACTAAATAAAAGTCAACAAGTATCACAATGGGACCAAATGTGGTCCGGCGTAGGAAAAAATATAAAAAACTTTGGGCTAGAGACTTTAGGTTTCGAAAGACTTGGACAAGAGACCATAGAGTTTGAAGAGACTGTTACGGACGCTATGTCTGGACTATTTTTAGGATATAATACCGTTCAGACTGGCCAATCTACGGGGAATGCTGTAAATGAATTAATGGCCATGTCACCTGAGGAAATGGCCACTGTTAAAGCAGAGGTGGAAGCACTCACTACCCCAACCGGTGTACTCACCAGGAACAAAGATACTAAACAGCTCTTGAATGAGGGATCGTGGCTTGCTTCCAGTGGTAATGTTGATGGGGGGACGCGTAATTGGACAGGAAAAATGAAACAGAATTACGGAATGATTTACGCTGGTGTTTTAGGCAAGACTGGAGGCAATGCGGAGGATATAATGGGGCTCACCGTTTTAGATGAAATTATGGGTAACCGACATGATGTACAAATCGCTGGGGGATTTGAAGCCTTGGCCAAAGACTTTAATATTATTATGGGCTCTGGAAAAGGAGAGATTACAGACTCTGAAGTAGCTAAGTTGGAACAAGAGTTAAATGCCGGGGTCGGAAAAAATCTAACTGTATTAGACTCTGTCAGTGGGGCGCAGATGTATAAGACCATATTAGGAGAAGCTATGAGCGTTTCTACTGGAGGCAAAATTAAGAGCTTTGAGACGGGCAGTGATGTTGAGAAACAAAAAGCTATGGCACTAGTTTTAGAAAGTGACAAGTTTGGAGAGATTGTTAAAAATACCCGTGAAGAGGTATTCGGGCCCTCTAAAGGAATACTTCTAGATGAGTTTACTCCTACTCTAGTATTAAATCCAGATGAAGCAGCAGCTAAACTCGCCAGTCTGAACGGTATTACCAGGAACAAAGATACTAAACAGCTCTTGAATGAGGGATCGTGGCTTGCTTCCAGTGGTAATGTTGATGGGGGGACGCGTAATTGGACAGGAAAAATGAAACAGAATTACGGAATGATTTACGCTGGTGTTTTAGGCAAGACTGGAGGCAATGCGGAGGATATAATGGGGCTCACCGTTTTAGATGAAATTATGGGTAACCGACATGATGTACAAATCGCTGGGGGATTTGAAGCCTTGGCCAAAGACTTTAATATTATTATGGGCTCTGGAAAAGGAGAGATTACAGACTCTGAAGTAGCTAAGTTGGAACAAGAGTTAAATGCCGGGGTCGGAAAAAATCTAACTGTATTAGACTCTGTCAGTGGGGCGCAGATGTATAAGACCATATTAGGAGAAGCTATGAGCGTTTCTACTGGAGGCAAAATTAAGAGCTTTGAGACGGGCAGTGATGTTGAGAAACAAAAAGCTATGGCACTAGTTTTAGAAAGTGACAAGTTTGGAGAGATTGTTAAAAATACCCGTGAAGAGGTATTCGGGCCCTCTAAAGGAATACTTCTAGATGAGTTTACTCCTACTCTAGTATTAAATCCAGATGAAGCAGCAGCTAAATTCGCCGAGACGGAGCTATATAAAAAAGTTCAGGGCCTTGATGTAGACTTTAGTACAGATTTAGCAAAGGGTTGGGATGATGCTTTAGACACGTTTGAAAGCTTAAAAACTAAAATCACCAACGTCACTGGTACAGAGTATGCTGAGCATATCAACGATAACTTAAAAGATTTTACGACTTTTGCTGCTATGCACGGCACAGAGTTAAAAACGGTTGTTAAATCTGAGCTTAAAAAAGATAATCTAAGTCGAGGAAAAAGACAAAACCTACAAAAGATTTTGATAGGGATAGACGCTGTCGGACAAACTAGTGATGAAGACGGCAATTTAATTGCTGATCTTGATTCACGAAATGATCGGCACAAAGCGTATGCCAAGGCGGTAGCAGCAGGCGCTATTAATCCTAAGACAGGAGAAATTCTTGATGCTAAACAACTGTTCAGCATTAATGAAGTGGGCTTTAAACAGATTGCTACCGGTGGGGCAGACGCCGCCACAGTAAAACTTTTCATGGATACTAAGGAGGCTTTCCAGATAGAAGCTGCACAGGGCGATGAACAAGCTCGAGAGCAGCTAGCCAGTATGGAAGCGATCTCAGGGAAGATGTCTTACGGAGGAATTAAAGCGGCTATTATAGCAGGCACTGTCTCAGGTGCTCATGCTTCTTTAGAAGTGACCGAGGGTGATCTTAAAGTAGCAGATAAAATTGTAGCTACCAACCGTCTACTACAAACAATAGTTGATGACGGACTTAAAACCAAATAATATATGGCACAACTTACACGAAATATTAACTGTACATTATATTTAGAGGGTATAGAAGTGCCTTTTACTTCAGTACAAATTGTGGAACAAATGGATGCACCTCCTACTTGTACTATCGCATTTCCTGCCAGCTCAAAAGCTATTAAGGTTCTGGCTGGTACTGTAGTACATTTATTTGGTGAGGTCAGAATGCGTGAAGGGCTGAGTTCTTTTTCTCCCAAAGAAGTTTTATTATTTGAAGGTGAGGTTAGTGGTATATCTTACAATAAAAATGCAGATCAGAGACAAGTTTCTTTATCTTGCGAGTCCATTTTTCATAAATGAGCGACGGTTTTAAAACAGTCCTCAGACATTTTAAGTAATAAAACTTATACTCAAGGCCTTTTTGTTATTAGTAGCTTAGCAGACCTGACCGATTATGATAAAAATTTAGATGACTCTAGCACAGTGGTTGAGCAAACAGCATTTTCAAATACTAAAGCACGTTATGCCAAGTTTGATTACTCGGATGCTAAAGCGATTGGAGGGTTTGCAAATTCTTTAAATGCCTCATGAAACGCAAATCCGAAAGCTAAAAAAAGAGGAGACTGATTCCCATTTTTTAGAGATTTATTAGAAAGCGTTGAGGCCTTAAATTACTACTATGGACTGCTCGCAAAAACTTTTAAAATCTCCGATAGTATTTTTGTTTTTCCAAATAAAGAAATTACCGATGCTCTCCAATCTATGATTGATCAGGAGTCATTACAAGCCCATAGCCCCAATATTGGTGAAAGTGTAACATTATTGCAGTTGCTTAATAGTGCACTACAATTTATTAATTATCAAATGCTGTTTCCTGCAGCACCTACTCATACACAACATTTAACTGAGCCTGATACACAAGTCCCTATTAGAGCTTATTTTTTACCGGATTTAAAGTGAGGACCACCTTTAAAATCAAACATAATTTTTCCAAGTGAAACAACTAGCATTAGTTTTAATCGACATATGTCTTCTGAACCTACCCGTCTCATGGCCGGGAGCCCGCCGTTTTCTTTAAAAGGGGGTGTGACAGAGCTTACAAGTGTTAAAGCATACTATATGTCTCCAGGACTTAATTTTATCAAACAGAATAATACAGACGAGTACGCCGCAAAAATTGCGGAAAATAAAGGCATAGCTCAAAACGACTATGTATTATCCTTTACACCAGAAGAGAGTTATAAAGGAGTAAAGTCGGAACAAACTCATATTACTGGTTTAGAGGCAGCCTATTTACAACAAATGGCAAAACGCCCTACTGATGAGTCTTGATCAGATGAAGCAGTAGCCAATATTTTAGGAGGGTCAAAGGAAGGTATTTTAGCTATGAATGCAGCAACTCTGTCTTTATATGCTTTAAAATATGGCAGTCGCTCGTGCTCAATAACCGGCGCGTGAAATCCTTTTAGAGTCGTTGGATTTCCAGCGTTAGCCTTTGATACCGATGGATCACCACCTATCATGGGAGTCTTAGCCGCGCATACTACCTCTATTAACGCAAATGGAGAAGCTAACAGCTCTATGCACCTTGCCTTTCCTCGCCTCGTTTGGGACCCAGAAAATTTAGAAGATGTTGAAAGCTTGCTTTCTTACCAAATAGACAGCGATACTGATTCGGTCCTTTCTGACGCACATAAGTTCAGCGCTTTCGAAGAGGACCCTGTACCATACCTAGAAAATTGACTTGATTCCTCTTGGTACGACTCTGAACATGTCGGCAGGGATGTTTACTCTATTATAACGGAAGGACAAAGAGCACGGCGCACGTCTGTTCCCGCTGATACCTCATGAAACTCTGAAGAAAAAGATGGGTCTTCAATGGAGCCCTATGTAGATAACTTTGATGTTGAAGGACAGCGTGGACGTTCCCTTGATAGCTCTATTTTTAGCTTTATTAGACATAAAAGTACCGGGAAGTTTATTCTTGATTCCAAGGACAGCATTTTTACACCTCCGACGGATGAGAGCCCTCCACAACATATTATTTTTGCTTTAAGAATAGGACAGGCTATACGAGTATTAAAACGAGAGTACTTGAAAATGCTTGAAAAAGGACGTGAACAAGACTATATTGATGGAATTACTCATCGTAATATTATCTCCAAAGAGAATTACTGGAAGTTCTTTTTAGATCGGCAAGGTGAACCAGACCCTTTAAAAGACTATAAAGGTACTGATTCTTTTGGTTTAGTCCAAGGTGTGAATCCACGTGATATCCGCTTATTAATTATTGACTATATGAAATCGGGCTTCACTTCTATGCTAGCCTACAAAAAACTATTTACTGACTCCACCAGTAATTTTTCTCTTATGTTACGCCCTTTTGCGGAGAAGCGCGCAGCCCAAGTAAAAGCAATTTTATACAATAGAAAACAAACCCCTAAAGCCGGAAGATAACTATGTCAACACACCCAACACCACAAACTATGAGTACTAATGTTAATACTGGGAGCCAATCCATTACGGAGAATGCCGTGGTTCTTAGCACTTCTCAAGCGGTTGTGCCTTCAAACCTAGGCACCTTAATGAAAAATGCTAATATAGATAAAACATCTCCCTACTATCTAGCTGAGCGGATAGAGTCTTTTGGAAATGCAGGGGCCACACTTTTTATACAGCAAGGAACCGATATTACACATCTGACGAACAAATTTTACTTACAAGGTATGAATATCTCATTGAAAGAACGGGTACAAATTCAAGAGACTTTCGGTTCACCTATCGCTTCATTCTTTGGTGAGTCTGTCAAAGTCTACAATTTTAGTGGAGTGTGTTTAGAGTATGCGTCTACTCGCGCCTCTAAGAAAGGGGAATATTTTCAAGGCTCCTCTTTAATGCATTTATATAACCATTCTATGCGTGGAACCCAGCTAGTTAAGTCAAATTCGATAGCCGTTTTACAAGTTATGAATCATACTATTTGAGGATACCCAATTGCTATGAATTTCGTTGCTAATAGTGACCATGATAAAGTAATGCAATTTAGTCTGAGTTTTTTAGTTAAAGAGCATACGACAGAGTTTATAGGTGTCGTATCGGACACTGATTTAGAGGCTAATAATAAGATGCATGAATCTACCTTCACAGAGACACAAGAAACTCTCACAGCTTTAAAAACAGCAGCATTTGATTTGGCTAAGTATACAGGGGATATTGGATATGGACTATCGCAAGGCATCCTTGAAAAAGAAAGCAAAGAAGAGTTACAAGGAGACTTTGATACCCATTTAACGGCATACACTACCACTGTCAATGCAAGTTTAGCGTCAACTGTGAAATTAACTGAGCTATATACTATTTTAGGAGAGAGCCCTCCTGTTGGGAATGATACCAGCCCAGCCCTCGCGGAATCTATTGAGACCGCGCTTTCGACTGCCTGGGAACAAGCTTTTGAAGAGCAGGAGAATGTCTTACTAGAGGCTAGTGATAAGCTATGACAAGTTAAAAATCGCCTAACGGTGAAAGAGGCTACTTGAGCACACCAATCCACAAATAATCTAGGCCTCTCAACACCAGTAACCAGTTAAGATATGAATACTACATTAAAACAGCAAGAACTTGCATTATGGCGTCAGTACAAAGCTGGGGATAAAACTGTGTTGCCTCAGTTACTTGTATCATTAGCTCCTGTAATTCAAGGACAAGTGAATAAATTTGCCGGCGTAGGCCTCCCTAGAATTTCAATTGAATTAGAAGCGAAACGACTGACTATTCAAGCACTTAATAGTTACAATCCAGCGTTATCCCAATTAAATACTCATGTTACCAATTACTTAAAGAAGCTACAGAGATTTGTAATGAACTACCAAAATGTAGGCCATATTCCAGAACCACGGGCCATGGCAATTGGCAAATATACGACTGTATATGAAAATATTGAAACTGAAAAAGGGCGTGAACCTACTATAACTGAATTAGCCGATGCTATGGTTTGAGCACCTATTGAAGTCGAACGGCTGCAGACTGAGTTAAGAAAAGATTTATCAATGACTCAAGCAACTGGAGATGAGGGCGACTCCAGCTTTTATTTTTATCAAAACCCAATGGATGAAGCCAACTATGAGAAACAGAATATTTTACATTTTATTTACTATGATGCAGACCCTCTAAGTAAAAAAATAATGGAGTATTCCTTTCCTCAATTTAATCAGACTACACTGCCTTTAAGTAGAAAAGAAATTTCGCAAAACTTAGGAATATCAATTAATGAAGTTCGTAAGCGAATGCAAGATATAGCAACACAAGTTAGAGACCTCACGTAATGGCCATTATTGGTACAGACTTAATCGCGACCTTAAATACACTTGAACAAATTGAGGCTATCGGACGTACTGTTGGGAACACGGACCCCTGTAACCCTGCTAAGACTGTAGAGATTATTATAGAGCTAATTATGGATCTTTATACGGATTTAAATAACAATGTTATATCTATTGCTAAACTCGCAGGTAAAAATTCACTGTTTATTGTTCTCGCCCTACTCCAAGAAATGATCGGACCTGTTTTATTAGCCGGGTATGAAAGTTTAGTAGGATTTATAATGGGGAATGTTCTAGGTACCTTACTTCAGGCTATCGCATTATTACTCTCTTCTCTGGAAGGGATCTGAATGATTTTAATGTACCTTGCAGCGGGCCAAACTATGACAGCTGTGATAGAGCGCCAAACCTTTTTAAAGTATCATGTGGTAGGTCGGATAGACTCTTTAATTGAGCTATTTACTTTATTGCAGGATATCAATTGAGGGCAAGAATTCTTAGATGATTTTGATGATGCTAAAAAAGCATATGACCATGTGTATACTGCCAGTTTAATTTTAGGTACTGAGCTAGATAACAGCGGAGCTATTCTTGCAAGCACTACTGGAAATGTAACCACAGATGTCTCGATAACGGAATTTACAGGAGGTGGGATCAGTACTCCAAACCTTAAAAAAGCGGAAGATGAAATTAGTTCTGCCATTGATATATTATTTGGAGGCAAATACTCCGAAATGTTAGATAGAGCCAACAGTGTATTTAACTCTGCCGGCTTGTCCTTGAATGGCTCTAATAATTTTGGGCAGGTGCACATACCGGATGGCCTCTTCACAGATATAGAGTTTGCATCCGAGCTAGGCATCCCTGAGTTAGACTACTTAAATCACGAGTATAATGACGGGAACACGGTAATAGCCCTTACGTGAGATAATTACAACACTATTCTTAAAAATCTCTGGAAAGCATCTGCAAACACTGGAAAACTTTTAAATTGAGAAGCATTTTTGGGTGACTTGCCTGACTTTATGAGAATCATAGCTCTTCAAACTATTGTGGATGAGGGTATGGCAGACTTAGCCAAGAAAGTTCCTATGTTTGGTTCAGGGATAGCGGACAGTTTAAAATTAATGAATAAACTGGCAGATGAAAATGGGCTAGATGAGCAACAACTATTTTCAATGGATAAAAAAGATTTGGGCTCTGCATTAGACGAGCTTCGGGCAGTGTCCGATAATGTCGAAAAGTTTACATTAAAAAAAGTTAATAACAAAGTTGCTGTATCAGAGTTTGCGATTTTACTTTTAAAAAATAACTACTTTACCGCGACGTGAGCTGGGAACATGGTAGCATTAGCTCTTATTCCGTTGTTACAACAGTTAACTATTGTCCGTGAAGACATGAAAAGTAGTTTAGGACTTAGCGATTCCAGTGCTGCATCGGCCGCGCATGGTATCAGTGCATATAAAAAATTATATTGGGGAGGCTTATTAGAAAATGTAAAAATAGGTCTAAAGACGTTTACTACGGGTGTTACTATTCCAGGGATGGGAGAAATGAATTTTTTTGATGATACAAATGCAGAGTCCGTAGAAGAAAAATGAGACGCTCTAGTTATTTATCTTACTGACTTAGGAGACCAGCAGCCCGCAGATGTTGCGTATGACTTGTTACAGAATTTACCTGCGAAAGCCATAAAAACTATTGCGGAAGGAAACCCAAACAGTCCATTTGAAGGAAACTATCAGTTACCTTCAGTTTCCGAAGACCAAAAAAATAATTCCCCTGCTGAGTTTTTAGCTTACTTACAAGATGTAAGGTATAATTTAAACCAGGCTTTGATTGTTGATAGTGATGTTTATAACCAGTGTAAAGATATCCGTGACACTATTGAAGAGAATGATACATTTGAGGTATTAATGGAATTATGGGAACAGTTAACATCTAATTTAACAGGTCCGTTTGCAGGGCTCGGCGAAGAGCTTTCTGCTGGAAATTTAAATTCTCTAGTGAATGCGCTATCTGAGTTTAGTGCGGCGTTTTCCGTAGTAGGAACAGTTGGCCACTGCGTGAAAGAATTCGTTGCTCCACAGGCAACGACCTTGAATTTGTCCTTAGACCCAAATATGACTCCTGAGGAGTTTGCTCTAGCAGAACAGACCAGCGCGGCTGCAAAACAAGTACAAGAAGCCTCAGATGCTGTGTTAAAATCTTTGAGCGGAATCTCCGATGATGAAGAGTTCAATGAATTTCTTGAACGAAAAGAACAGCTAAAGATTGAGTTTTTAAATGAGTCTGCAAAAATAAATGACCTACTTACACGACTAACTTTATTATATACAATGGTAACTTAATGAGAAAAGAATTAACAGACTTTGGTTTGGTACATGTCGGCGCGAACGGCCAGGTAACATTTTCGCTGTCTAATTTAGGGCAGACAGTTACCGGAATAGACCTATTGACTCAAACTATACTAAAACGTATATTAACATTACCGGGCAGCGATCTTTATTTTCCAACTATAGGGACTCATTTAGGTGGACTTTTTGGCGCGGTGACACGAGAAGACATAGAGGATGCAAAATCAATGTTTCCCTTATTATTAAAAAATTTAGAAGAGACACTTATAACTGAACAAGAAGGGCAAGAAGAGTTACTCCCATCTGAAAAACTTTCTCGAATTGAGTTGAAGGATTTAATTTATGATGAGGGTCTTTTAGGGTGAATTTTAAAGCTTAAAATTTGAACTGAAGCTAATACTTTTATAGCGTTAACTCTTTAGGAGCAATATATATATGGCAATAAATATATCAAACTATATTCGAGAAGCAATAAAAAATGCCGACGTTGGGGTTGACACTAGGCCTGGAAGTGTATGAGCGGATTTATTAGGTAACCCCCTTTCCCATATACTTACGAAAGTTAATGCTACGCAAACAAATCTTTTAAATGACCTCTCTTTAGCCAATGTAGACGCTATGTCGGAGGAGGCCCTAAATGGTATAGCTAAAAACTTTCTTGTAGATCGAAATGAAGGAAATCGAGCACGTGGTGCAATTAAATTATACTACCACGGGGCGATTGACGTTGTTATCCCTGTAGGAACCAGGTTTTCTGACGCTACTGGAGAAAAGATTTATCAAACAACTACGGCCTATTCTATTACGCGGGGCAGCATGCTTTTAAATCGAGATCAATACCCTTTATATAATACTGATTCAATTTCCATTGAATCGGTTAATAAAGGTGTTGAATTTAATGTGGGTCCTTTAGAAGTTTCGAAGAGTGTTACTTTTGCTGGCACTCCTTATAAAATTGAAAACACTAATGCGTTAGTTGGCGGGGTTGTGAAAGAAACTAATTCCGAATTTTACGAACGGTTACTCACAACTATTTTAGGCCCAAATATTTCTTCTATTGCTGGAATAACTCGGACTATTAAACAAGAATTTCCAAATGTGGTAGATGTAAAAGTTATTGGGTCCCCAGACCCATTGATGACGCGTGACCTATCAATTTTAACTACCTTGGTAGAAAATTTTAAAGAAGAAGATTTTTATCTTGTTTACCCAGAACAACACAATTTTGCTTTATCTAAAGGGCATGAGGCTTTTTGGGGCGAGTTTATCGACCTAGATGAAAATGCCGCTATTAAACTGCCTGCGCCATCAGCATTTACCACCGAATTTGATATTACTATGTATGAGGGTATCATGCTGAAAGCGGACCTTAGAACGGCTGAAGCAGAGGTTCAGTCCATTGCACAAGAGTTTTTTAATGAAGCGGCTATAATTTCTGGTGCCGTAATGGACACTATGAATACCGTGAGCGGTTCCTGGGAAATCCATGACAGCCGTAATTCAGACGGAATGCTGTTCTATGCAGACGAAATACGCGTTGCAGATGGGGTATTAAAACTTGGTAAGCACATCGATTTAACACAGTCAGATTTAGCCGTTGAAATACCATATTCTACCTTAGAATATTTACAGTCTCTTCTAGTTACCTCAATAGAGTATATAGATGGAAGTGATGTTGAAACGGACTCATAATATTAGGAGCTTATAATGCCAGAAACAAACCCCTTATATACTTTTTACGACCAGTACAACAATCTGCTGAATCCTGAAGATTTAAATAATCTTCAGCCAATCTTTCACAAACCTATTGACCAACATTTAGGGATCCAGATTTCAGGGCGATTTTTAACTACGGATGCAACAGCTAATGGTGACATGTCTTATATAACGGTCGCTAGAAACCCGAACTTATATGCAGCTCATGATGGCTATGGGTTAGCGTGGAGAAAACAGCCGGAGCACTTATTGCAAGTCGCGACCGCCCAAACTTCTGCAAACCCGACCTCTGCCCTAACTGCTTTATCGGATGATATTAAAAACAAATTTTTTAGTGATTATAATAAGACGGTATTTGAAGCTTTAGCCGATGCACAATCTACAGGTATAGATATCAAAGATAATAAAGCGTATTTAAAGTATAATGTCTATTTAATAGACAATGATATCTTAAAAGAAGAGGTTTGAGTAAGTGCTGAAATGATTTGGGACCAAACCGGTGGTAAAAACCAATTTCTACAAGCGGCTAAGTGTTGGATTGAGCCTAATATTCAGTACGAGTATAATCTAAAGATTTATGATAAGCTTGGACTGGATGCGTGAATATACCCTACTAATACTCAGGAAATCGATCCTTTAAGTGCAGAGAACCGAACGATATGGCGTGGACAAACTTACCCTCCTTATGTTGCCATGGCTAGACATTGGGGTACTAAGGATGCCGATAAAGTTGCTTACTTCGGCGGACTTGCTGGAGGTCATTTCGGTATCGCAGTGGAAGATACACATAATGCGGAATGGCACTATGATAATCTACAGATTAAGTCGTTTCTGGAAACATTTCCGATGCATTTATTTAAATTTAAACCTCCCATTACTGACTTTCCTTCATATGGCCCATTAACAGTTAATTATGTGGGCGTTGGTTATGACGAAGCCCTTTATGCGCAAGATGGGAACGGACATAGTTTTGTGCGTGCATGAATCTGGAATACAGCTGAGAATGGTTGGGAAATTATTGGTTCTCATAAATATACCAAAGATGATACACGTAATTTACAACAAATTTCGAACTCTTTTACACCTCTTTCAAACTACAAAGATTCACAAGGCTTCGTAAATATTGTTGCTCATCCAGCAAATTCCGGACCACCTCCTGGCCAAACGTTTAATCCTGAGTCGAATAAGTATGAAGCAACTACAGTTTACAATCCTGACACTGGACAGTGGGAAGTTGTAACAGACGATTTCTCTAATGACTCAGGCCATAAACTTGAGAGTTACTATGCCTCAATTACTAACATGAATATAGAAGGGACTCATAAAGGTAATGCAGTTGATGTGTATGTACATGATCCAGAAAATATTCAGACAGGGTCTATCACAACAACTTTAGATTCCGATACTTTATCTACTGCTGGTATTAACGGGATTCACCCTTATATTCAGGAGTTTGTTGAATTACGACAACATATTTCTCAAACGGTCTTAGACCCATCAACGTATTCAATCGTATCCGACGCTACTGGCAAAGCTTTTTCAAAGGATGCAGATTTTAAAATCTTTTTCTTACAAGACAATATAATTGGCTCACGAATTGACTTAGTCTATAAGTACTGGACTGGTGGTGAGACTGTTACCTCTTATTTGACTAATGACGCGAATCGAGTTCCAGGCTCGGATTTACTAGTAAAAGTAATGCCCCCTCATTTTATTACAGTCTCTAATTTAGAGTATTCCGGAGGGTTACCACCCATTACCATGCGTGAAGCATTGTCAACTAAAATTAACTCCAACACAGCTACACGGATTGATAAATCCGATGTAATTAAGATGCTTTATGACTTTGGTGCTACCTATGTTAATACCTCATTTGTACTGACGATAGAGGAAGTTACGCCAGAGTTTGTTTCGAAGCCACACACTGTATCTGACACATATGAAATTTCTGAAGCCACCGTAGGTAGATTTTTTACTAGTCCTCAACGCTTATTAGGAATGACTCAACAGTAATGTTTAACCCACAACTAGACTTTGACCCGAAGAAGTTATGAGATACCTTACCTTCTATATATAGGTATTTAAGTAGTGAGGAAAAAGAACAGGTTGAAGCCGTATGAGACAGTTTCTTTAAGGGGATGGAAGCCAACTATTACAATAGCTATCAATCAGCTCTAGTTAACTACTTAGAATCCGCTAATGGGTATCTTGAAACGAGTTATGAAGATTTTGATTTTTTTTTAACAGGGCTCTTCTCTACTCTATATAGAACGGTACAACTTCAAAATCTGGACTTAAATCATTTGTCTAGTAAAGGGACTGACCTAATTGCTACAGGTGCTGCTGGAATTTTTCAAACTTCTTCAGACCACTATTTATGAAGCGAACTTTACACTAAGTATACCTCCCTTAAATTTAGAAGAACGTTTCTCTTTTGATCTACACACATTGCA
>JACKQG010002415.1_pt1 | contig 24451 bp, 18 predicted proteins | sample 8237621 | NCBI WGS metagenome assembly JACKQG01 (sample SAMN15677084, study PRJNA649215) | marine metagenome | biome: marine; feature: Black Sea; material: saline water; isolation source: suspended particulate matter (SPM) from the Black Sea western gyre | collected 2013-06-09/2013-06-10 | depth... | reverse complement strand
TTTTCATGCACGTTTCTCGGCTGAACTGGTTCCCTTTCTCCTGCGCGTTACCACCTGTTTCAGAAAAAGCAGATAGACCTCCTCGACCCCATCGTTGCCCTTTCCGAACTCGGCAAGTCCTGCATGGTGGTCGTAAACGAACCGGGTGTCACTCTTGATCGTCTCCGTGTCGAACCGATAATGATGCAGATTGAATGTGCCACCTTTCAGACTGCCTTTGAGGACGGCCATTACGCCAAATGTTGTCTGGACGCCGATCACAGGAACGCCGATCACCTCGGTTCGTTCTGGCATGTCCTTGTTGCGAACCGGTATGGCAATGACCACTAGATCGGCCTTCTCCAGCATGGCTTGATAACCGATGTCCTTGAAAGTTCTCGCTTCCGAGACGCTGGCGAAGACTAGGACAAGTCCGAGGATCGCTAGAGCTACAGTAGGCTTCATTCGTATTCTCCCTACGCTGGGCTCGCATTCATGCAGTTTGGTTTGCACCACCCTTGAATGCATTGTACCATTCAGACCGAACTTGAAGCACTGATTCTCCCGCCAAAACAGCCTTGAACTCGGACCACCCGACGCTAAGCTAACCCAAAAGATACCGTTTTGAAAATGAACGTTCAGGGGATACCACTTGAAAAAGCCGTTTGACCCAATGAAAACAAGGGTCAAATGGCGTTTTCAGGGGTAGCTTCCGCCCCCCTCGTCACATTTCTAACGTGCCTTGGCACGATGGAATCGTGCCCCACACTCGGCCACGGGGCAAAGATGACCCCACGCCCATCAATACGCCTCCGGACGGTCGCATTCGCGGCGCCGATGCGCTAGAATCTGTTCGATCTTGCGGGCCGAGATTCCCGATTCGACGCCCGTCTCGCCTGCCTTCATTCACCAGGAGTCCCTGTCATGCGCCCGACGCTCGCTACGATCGCCGTTTTGATGCTGTGTGTTTCAACCGTTTCAGCCGACCAGCCCGGTGCTTCGCCGAAGAAGATCCAGATTGGCGAGGAACTCGACCGCGCGTTGATCGCCCGGTCGCTCGGTGACGGTAAGGTGTACGTTGGGTGGCGGCTGCTCGAATCCGATCCGAAGGACATCGCGTTCAACGTATATCGCCGTACCGGGCAGGCGGAACCGGTCAAGCTGAACGACAAGCCGATCAAAGAAACGACCGACTTCGTAGATGCCACGGCGGGAGCGGAATCCGAGCACACTTGGCTTGTGCAGGCGATCGTCGAAGGAAAAGAGGGCGCGATCGAGGCGAGTTGTCAACATGCCACGGCTAGGCCGAGCGCAAAACCAGCCCCCTACATCGGGATCCGGCTGGGCGGCGACCACACGTTCCAGAAGGCCGGCATCGCCGACTTGGATGGCGACAGCCATTACGACTTCGTGATCAAGCGGCCAAACGCCAATGTCGATCCGTACATCAACTACTGGAAGCCGAGCACGGACACCTTCAAGCTTGAAGCTTACAGCCACGACGGCGGGTTGCTGTGGCGGCACGATCTGGGCTGGTCTATCGAGCGGGGCATCTGGTATTCGCCTTACGTGGTCTACGATCTGGACGGCGACGGATGCGCCGAGGTGGCCGTGAAGACCGGCGAAGGAGATCCTCGCGACGAGGACGGCCGAGTGCAATCGGGGCCCGAGTACCTGACGCTCCTGGATGGCCGATCGGGCAAACCGATCACACAAATCGACTGGCCGTCGCGAGATTTGTTCAAGGACACCTCGCGGCCCTACAACTATGCCTCGCGCAACCAATTGGGCGTGGCCTACCTGGACGGCAAGACGCCGCATCTACTGGTCGAACGCGGCACGTACAACGTGATCGTGCTGGTCGCCTACCGGCTGACTGACGGCAAGCTTGAAGAAGTCTGGCGGTGGGATAACCGCAAGGAGGACCGCAACTACAGCGGCCAGGGCGCCCACTGGCTGCACTCGGCCGATGTCGACGCCGATGGCCGGCAGGAGGTCATTATCGGCTCGGCCGTGATCGATGACGACGGCACGGCATTGTGGTCGACCGGCTTGGGTCATCCCGACCATCTGTACGTCAGCGATATCGACCCCACGCGGCCCGGGCTGGAAATCTACTATGGCATGGAAACGCGGCAGAAGGAACGCAACGGCATGTGCCTGGTCGACGCGGCCACGGGCGAGATCCTTTGGGGCCACGAGGGCTACACTCGCCACGTACACAGCCGCGGAATGTGCAGCGATATCGACAGCCGCCATCCCGGCAGCGAGTGCTACAGCGCCGATACGGATTCGAGTAAGAAGTTTGCCTGGTCGCGTCTGAGGACTGCGAAGGGCAAAGTGATCAGCGAGGAGGACATCGGAGGATTCGGCACGCACGTCGTTCACTGGGACGCTGACGTCCAGCGAGAAGTGCTGCTTCGGGGCCGGATCTTCAACTACGAAGATCCCAGTGGCCAGAATATCGAGCCTCGTATCGAAGGCAGCGTGATTACAGTGATCGACCTAATGGGCGACTGGCGCGAAGAGATCGTCACCAGCGTGCCAGGCGAACTGCGGATCTACACGACCACGATCCCGGCCACCGACCGCCGCACGTGCCTGATGCAAGATCCCATCTACCGCATGGACGTAGCCCACGGAACGATGGGCTACCACAAGGTACCCATGCTCAGCTACGACGTGGCATCGCAGAAGAAATAGGGCAAGCGGCACGAGGAAATGGAGACTACAACGAATATGTCTTCATCTATAACCACCAATCTATAACCAAGCTCCAAAGCGACCAAGTGGCGTGGGCACCATGCGCGCGTGCGTCAGGCTTCTTCGATACGAACCGTGGCGCCGTCCGGCACGGCGGTCAATGCTGTGACGTCGTCCACAACGTGACCGATGGGATTCACTGCGCTCGCGGCACGCGGTGCGTCGCCGTCGGATGCGGGCGTTGGGCCAAAGAAGATGCAAAACGCAGTGCCCGGCGGCCAGTAGGCGAGTTCGCCTACTGTCATGTCGGCACGAGCGTCGGGGGCGGCTTTCTCTTTGACGGGGATCGAGAAATAGATCTCCTCGCCCCACCGGCTCCCGGACGCTTCGATCGGCAGCGCCGCCAGAATCGCCGACGACGACGGTGAATCGTTCAATTCCGCCGCCAGCGTCACATTTCCGGCTGTAATCCGAATTGACTGTCCCATCGTTTTCTCCTATTGGGCGAGCGGCGGTTGGTTTCGTACCGTGGCGTAAGCTTCCAGCTTGCGAATCTGCTCGGAAAGGCAAGCTGGAAGCTCGCCCCACGGGTAAATCCTCATCTGCCGCTCACTTTGGGCTATTCCGTGCTGGATTCCTCGCGAATCTGAATGGCGAGACTGACGACATCGCCCAACGCGTCTTTCTGCAGCACGCGGGCACGCAATTCGTGACGTCCGGCCTGTTCGATAGAGACCGGATCGGCGTACGCGGGCGAATCCGACGTGGGGTCCTGCCCGTCTAGTGTGTAAACGATCGTCGTGTCAGCTCCACCTGCGTCCAGGGTGATCTTGACCGCCCCGATATAATCGTCGCTTTGCGGCGCATTCTTGCCTTCGACCGTAACGAGCGGGATCGGCGCTGCCTGCTGCACCGGCGAGGTGCATGTTGCGCGAGGTCGACTGTCCGGGGCGTCCATCGCCGTGGACGCGCCGGTCAGCGCCAGGCCGATCAGAACCTCGTCCGCCATACCGTGACGAATCGCTCCGATTTGCTCCCACTGCTTGCCGTCGGGCGAGACATATCCGGCGCACCATCCGCCGCGACGGATTGACCGTAGATACAGCGGGCCAGCATCGTACTGTTCTCCACCATTGCGTGCCTTGGTCGACCAGGCGTTCCAACTGTTCCGGCTCTGAAACTGCGCTGACCAGGACTTGCTATCGTCCTCGGTTCTGAACGCATGAGAAGCCGAATTTCTCGCTCGTTCGTGCAATGGCTCGGGGATCATCAGGCGGATCCGGGAATCGCGACTCGTGGTGCGGGAAATGAGATCTCCCCCGCGGCAGCCCCAGTCGTTGTCCCCCGACACTTTGCGATGGGCAAACATGCCGTCAGGTGCCCGGCCGCCGCTACTGCCGGCCACGCCTGTCAAGTGAAACGTCTCGTCGGTGAATTCCACGGTTCCCGCCTGTGACGGTGTTCCAATGGTTGTCGCATGCCAGCCGTCCGGCAATTCGGGTGACTCCTGGCTGACGATGACCTTGACGCGTTTGCCTGTGTAGCCTCCTGTGCCATCCGAGAATATCAAGTGGACGGGGCGCACGCCGCCGGCATCGTTCGCCGGGACATCGAAACTGAATTGCCCATCCTGAATCACGCCCGCTTCGCCGGGGCGACGGTAAATGGTAACGGGATAGCCTTCAGGATCTTCTGTCTTTAGCGACATCCGAATGGTGTCGCCCGGCCGCGCCCAGATCGTATCGCCCGCCATGCCCGGATCGACAATCGGGCGTTTGTTCTTTGTCACCTCGTAGACCTTTTCCTGTGCTTGCGCCCCGCGTGGGCCCATGCGGCCCCAGTCAGACCGCTCGTCAGGTTCGGGCCAATAGAAGTTCACGAATGCTGGATTGCTGGGAATCAGCGAACCGTTACGTGCAACCAGCATCACCGGTATCCGGCCCTTGGGCAGCTTCTCGTCGTGCGCCACGGTGATACGCCACACGCCATCTTCATCGTCTTCCGTGATCTTCACATTCTGATGGTTCGGGTACACGGCGTGCCATTCGTATGTGAGGTCTCGGTTTTGAAGATCGTAAGAATCCCGCACGTCGATACGGGCCGTGATCGTTTCGCCGGGTTGACCCCAGATGCGGATGCCGGTCTTACAGACCGATTGGACGCGATCGTCCGTCAATGACCGTTCGACGACCTTCTTTCCATCCTTGTCGACGCTGATATCGACCAGCTTTAGGATCGCCACCGGCGGCGCTACGTCCATGCCGCGGGTCATGTCGATCATGCGCTGCAGATGCTTGGTTTCATTGTAGCCATGGTAATGTGGATTGGCCGGGCAGAAGTGGATGTGACCAACGGCGCCGTCGGAACTGTACGCCGGCCGATGACGCAATTCGTTTTCGTAAGGCACTTCGTCACCGTCCGAGTCGGTGTACGGCAATGCTGCCTTGAAAATGGTTAGCAAGGCGATGGCGTAAGCTCCGTGTTGTTTGAGCAGATCTTTGGTCTCGCGCGGCATGCAGCCGCCGGCGATCATCATTTTGGTCAAGGCGCGTGTTTCGCTGCCGGATTGACCAACGGATTGATAAGAGTGCGCGAACAGGCCGTCGTAGGTGTCGTGGACCTGATCGGCCGCTTTGTCCTCATACGAGATGTGCGCCGGCGTGGCGCGGATGCAGTTGGCGAAGAAGAAATCACGTTCCGTCTGTTCATTGGACAGCGTATCGTCGACGATATGCCGGCCGCGTCGAGCGAACGACTGGCTCGTGAAGTTAGTGCCCAGCGACATCCTGGTCGCCGCATTGGCCATGCCGTAGGGTACATCAACGAATTGACCGCGTAGATTGATCGAAACGTCTGGAACGGACCAAGCGGTGCGAAAGCGGGTATGCGCGAAGTCTAGAGTCACGTAACAATCGTCCCAGAACCCCGCGACGGCCGGCGCGTCGTCCAGGTGCTGCAATGTGGGGAAGACGCCACCCTCGGCCGCTTCCGGGAAGATCGGATATAGACGATCCGCAACAGCGGGCGGAGCGAATGTGTTTTCGGCGGCCGGGACCTTCGGCTGCCGTGGGTTCCTCATGTTCTTGTACGGAACCGGCGTCTGATCTTCGGTCCACAATCGCCAACGGGGCGTCGTGTAATACGGATTGATTATCGCATCATCGTTGTTCGATGCTGGCTGCCCGTTGTTTTCGGCGGCAACGGTGAATGCGGCTGCCAGCAAGACGAAGAGAGTGCATATCACAGGAGGCAACAGAGGCAACGGAGAGTTGCTGCGACTTCGTTTACTCTCGTTCTCGAGACCGTGACTAGACGTAGGAAACTGATCGACCATTGTGTACGTTCTTTCTGGAATTCCCGTCATCTACTTCTTGTAAGCTCGCCGAATCTCTGCCCGGATTTCTTCCATTTTCGGATAGTCCGCCGAAAGCGCGTGCGAGCCTATCCAGGCTTGCTCCTCGGCTTTTGGATTGCAGCTCGGCAACCGGAGAAGCGACCCGGCGGAAGCCGTAGTCTCGCAAGTGATAGCGGTGACCCGAGGGATTGCGTCGTGTTCAGGATTGCGCGCGAGCCGGATCTTCTCGATTTCTTCCGGTGCGGGGCGAACGACCAAGTAGTGCTGAAACCGATCCCCTGACGCATGCAGGTGCATGGCCTTCGAACGGCTCGGCAGTTTGTCTTGGCCGTCCAGCGTAAAGCCGAACATCAATGGATACCGCTCGGTGCGTCCGCTGCGATAGACGACTTCGATGCTTCCGTAGATCTCAAGCGGCTTGCCGCGATGTACGGTGCAGCCCAGGAAGTAGAGATGCTCGGCCGTGAATCCGCAAGGGATCTCTGCGGCACCGGTAGACGGGACCATGGTGTACACGGCGGGGAAACGCGAGAACGGAATGCCGCCCATGACCGATTCAGTTCGTTCACTGGGCAGCTTTCCCGTCACTTTCCAGTCTTCTGGCAGCCCCTTCGAGAAATCGATTCTCAATTCCGGTCCCGCGTCGATGCTTCCGATCCCTAGCCAAGCAAACGCCCCGTCGGTGTTGCCGTCGTGGACTTCGATGCGGGCTCTGCGGGGGCTCAGCTTGCTGACGTCCCACGAGCGCTCCTGCATTGCGTCGTTGCCAGGGGCCATCGTCTTAATCAAGGTCTTGCCGGTGGCATAATCAACCAGTGCGATGTAGTTCTGACCGCGGCCGCCTTGCTGACCGTCGTGCCCACAGATCGTGAAAGTGATCTTGTCGACGGTCATCGTAAAGGTCGGCGAGATTATGACGCCCGCTCCTGCCTCGCCTCCACCCAACGACGAGAGATACGGCTCGACCTTACGGCCGGCGCCGTCACGATCCAGAATCGCCCAGGTTCCCGACGACGGTGGCAGTGGATGCTTGAGCGCCTGGTATTTATCTGAAGCCACCGCGCCCAGTTGGGCGTCGGCAGTCATCGGCACTAGCATGCCTACCAATACGGCAGTCATCCAGATTCGTGTTGTCATGTCACTAGAACCTCCGCGTGCGGCAGAGAACGTTACACTTCCGGCAATTCGTATCCTTTTCTTTTGGGACGATCAAGATAGCAGTTGGCTTCTTCGTCGCCCCCCAAGAATACCTCCTTGCCCGGGTCCCATTGGAGCTTGCGGCCAAGATCGCGGGCGATGTTCGCCAAGTGGCAAATGCTGATCGAACGATGGCCGATTTCTACATCGGCATTCGGTCGTTCGCGCGTCTTGATGCAATCGAGCCAGTTCTGGATGTGTGGCCGCGCGATCCAGCCCGGGCCTTCCCAGATTTCGGCGGTGGCCGGTTCGGGCGGGTCCTTGACAAAGTCCGGCGGGTTGGTCGTGAACTTGTTGCGGTTGATCTCGATTTTGCAGTCCTCGCCCACGAAGACACCGCCGCCCATTGGGCCTTGAGCCAATTCGTACCGCACGACCACGTCGTTGGCATAACGCATGTGTACCGGTGCATTCGCTCCTTCAGCCGTCGGCCACACCTCAACCGGCCCCGTATGACTCATACCCAAAGCCCATTGGATCTGGTCGCAACCGTGTGCGCCCCAATTGGTCATTTCGCCGCCGGAATACGACCGCCATTGCATCCAGCCGAATTGCAGGGAGTGGTTGAATGGCCGAGCCTCAGCCTGCGATTGCCACACGTCCCAATCGTCGCCTTCGGGAACGGGTTGCTCGGGCAAGCCGGTGTAGCACCTTGGCCCAGGGTAATTCACGGCCGAAACTGCTTTGATCTTGCCGATCCCACCGGTGCGCACCAACTCGCATGCAAACCGATTCATTTCCATCGTGCGCTGCTGGCTACCGACCTGGAAAACTCGTTCGTGCTTTCGCACGGCGTTGACCAGAACACGGCCCTCGGCAATCGTCAGCGTCAATGGCTTCTCGGCGTAAACGTCCAGTCCGGCTTCGCACGCTCGGATGCTCGGCAGCACGCGCGCGTGGTCGGGCGTGGCGACGACAACCGCGTCCAGATTCTCCTTGTCGAACATCTCGGGATAGTACTGATATGTCTTCCAGTCGGTTCCTTTCTGGGTGAGTGTTTCGATGTACCGCTGGCGATAGCAGTCGCAGATGGCCACGATCCGTCCGTCTTCTGGTACGTGATCCATAAGCTGCCGCGCGCGTCCCCCGGTGCCGACGAAGCCGATGATCACACGATCGTTGGCACCCGGCTGGCCGTCGCGTGCAAGGACCCCGGAGGGGATGACGTGCGGCAAGGTGATACCGGATATCGTCGCCGCTGCAGCCTGTTTCAGGAAACGTCTTCGTGAGCGTCCGTTCGCGTCAAGCATTCGCGTTTTCTCCTCAGAGGTGGCTGTCTGATTGTTTTGTCACAGGTGAACTACGAATGATTTTGCCCGACACTCATTTTGCCCGAAGAAGACAAGGCAAAATCATCTGTGGGCAAAATCATCAGATCGGCTCGGCCCAAGACTCTACTGCTCGGCGATCTTGCGGGAGGTCTTGATGTCATTTGCAAGCTGGCGTTTCAGTTCGTCTACGGAGCCAAACGGATGAATGTCGCGAAGTCGAGCCAAAAAATCGACCTCAAGTGGCTGGCCGTACAGCGATCCTTGAAAACCGATCAGGTGGGATTCGAACTTCAACACATGTTCGCCAAAGGTTGGATTGGGCCCGATGTTGATTGCCGCCGGCCAGGTACTGTCCATCGTCATTCCCCGTCCCGCGTACACGCCCGGGCCGGGTAAGAGCGTGTCAATGGCCTCGACGTTGGCTGTCGGGAAACCGATCGACGCACCGCGGCGAGCGCCGTGTGTTACGAGTCCACGGACGCGATATGGCTTCGTCAACATTTTTCGGGCCGCGTCCACATCGCCCGTTCGGATTCGCTCGCGAATCAAGCTGCTGGACACATACTCGTCGCCATCGGTCAGCGGGTCGACGATTTCCAAGGTCATTCCGGCACGCTCGCACAGCGTGGTCAGCCGCCCAACGTCTCCCGCACGGTCCCGGCCGAAGCGGAAATTGGGACCTTCGACCATAGCGCGTGCGCCAAGCTGCTGGCACACGACCCGATCAAAAAACTCCTCGGGCGTCAGCCCCAGCAACGCTTCGTCGGTGGGATAGGCAATCACGGCGTCGACGCCCAATTCGGTCAGCAACTCGGCTTTGCGTTCAGCCCAAGTCAACGGCGGCGGCGCCTCGTCAGGTCGAAGCAACCGCGCAGGGTGCGGATCGAACGTGAACACAATTGCCGGCCCGCCAAATTCGCGAGCTTTGGCTTCCAGCCGCTCCACCAGACGAGCATGCCCCAGGTGTACGCCGTCGAAATTGCCTATCGAAACGGCGCCATGACGCAAGTCTGGCGAGAAGTTCTCCAACGTACGAAGCAGTCTCACGATACTCCTTGTCCAATCACTCTTCTCGCGGGATCTCGCGAATGTAGATATTCTTGAAATACAACGTGTTCCCGTGGTTCTGCAATTCGATCTGCTCGGTCGGATAGATCGGCTTGTCCCGCTCCCAGTAGTTCTCCAGCACCACGTTGTCCACCACCAGCTTGTCGTTCAGCCACACGGTGACCTTCTCGCCGATCATTTTGATGCGAAACGTGTTCCACTCGCCAATCGGATTGTCGGCGCACACCAGCGGTTTGGATGGATTCTTCTTGTTGTTGAACAGACCGCCCGACCCTTCCGGGCGTTGAGCCGGGTCCCAGATCTGCACTTGAGGCGTGCCGCGCAGGTAAATGCCGCTGTCGCCCTTTTCCTTGATCTTCCAGTCGACGTACATTTCGAAATCGCCGTAGTCCTTCGCTGTGCATAGGCTCTTGCCCTTGCCGTCAAAGACAAACGTTCCATCTACGACTTGCCAGTGCTGGCGCATGCTCTCGTCGGCCGTCTTCTGGGCCTCGGCCAGCGCCTCGGGTGTCATCGCGGCTCGCTTTGGCGGGTTGGCCACCAGACCCTTCCAGCCCGTCAGATCCTTGCCGTTGAACAGGGCCACGAATCCTTCCGGCGGCGTATTGTCCGCCGCAGGTGACACATGGGCCGCAGTGAGAAAAAGGGTGGCAACCAGAGCAGTGGTAAGCAGCATCTTCATCGTTATCGTCCTCCTCATGTCGTTTGCGAAATGCTGAATGTGACCGCTGAGCCCTAGTCTACTGCGTTGGACGCGGCAGAGCAACGATTGGAACACCGAACAATTACTCGGATTGAGAAGACGCGTAGCAGAGCCGATCCGTTTCAGTTAACGTAGATACCCGATGAATTGTTCGTAGTACCGCCTTCAGGCGGCTAGAAAACGGAGGAAACAAGATGTTGGGATTCAGAAATCTCGGAATCTATTCTGTCGCTGCTCTCGTGCTCATTGCCGCTGCCGGTCCGATATCTGGCGAGGTTGACGCGGAAACGCTCAAGCCGAACATCGTGTACATCATGGCGGACGAGATGGGCTACTACGAGCTTTCCTGTCTGGACAGTCCGAACATCAAGACACCGAATCTGGATCGCATGGCATCCGAGGGCATTCGGTTCACCCAGGCATTGGCAGGGTCGTCGGTGTGTGCTCCGACTCGCTGCTGTCTGATGACGGGCAAACACAGTGGCCACACATCGGTGCGCAAAAACGATGGCGGCACTCCGATGCGTGCGGGCGAAGCGACGGTCGCCTCCGTACTCAAACGCGAAGGGTACGCTACCGGCGGATTCGGCAAATGGGGCTGCGGCGGACGCGGTTCGACGGGCGTACCCGAAGAACACGGATTCGACATCTTCGTCGGCTACTACGATCAGGTACACGCGCACAGCTACTATCCCCCTTACATCGTCCGGAACAGTGAAGAACTGGCCTTGCCCAACAACCACGGCGGAAGCAACGGCGAGACCTATTCGCACTATGTGATCGTAGACGAAGCCATGAGATTCATCCGCGAAAACAAAGATCAGCCGTTCTTCTGCTACATGCCCATCACACCGCCGCACGGCATATTCGACATTCCCGATGCGGATCCGGCTTGGCAAGTCTACGCGGACCAGCCGTGGCCGGAAGACGCAAAACGCTATGCCGCGATGGTCACCATGGTCGACCGGCAAGTCGGCGACGTGTTCGCTTTGCTGAAAGAACTGAAGCTGGAGGAGAATACGATCGTGTTTTTCTGCGGCGACAACGGCGGCGCCGACTATTTCCGTGACGCCGATCACCCGCGAGGATTCCACGGTGCGAACGTCAATCCAAAGACGGGCGTCGAATTCCGTGGCCGTAAGGGCAATCTGTACGAAGGCGGTTTGCGCATTCCCATGATTGCCCGATGGCCCGGTCGTATCGAAGCCGGCCGCGTCAGTGAGCTGTTGTGGTATTTCCCCGATGTCCTCCCGACATGTGCCGAGTTGACAGGCGCCGAAGCACCCGAGGACATCGACGGTATCTCGATCGTGCCGGAGCTATTGGGGGAAAAGGCTGCTGGCCGAAAACAGGAACAGCACGAGTACCTGTATTGGGAACTTGGCCAACAGATCGCCGTCCGGATGGACAACTGGAAGGCCATCCAGCCCAGGCCCAACCGCCCCTGGGAACTATACGATCTGAGCCAGGACATTAGCGAGGAGCACGACGTGGCTGACCAACATGCCGATATCCTGGACAAGATGAAGGCATTGGCAGAACAGGCACATGAGCCGGCCCAGGAAGGCGTATTCCACGATCGGTCGATACACGAGGCGGACCGCCGCGCCAAATACGGCACGGCGCGAGTGACCGGGCCGATCAAATCGATGCCTACCGAAGGCCTGATTTCCAGCAAAAGCTGGAAGATCCAGCGGTCGAGCAGCGAATCACGATCCAATGGCAGGTTCGCAAGCTGCGCCATCGACGGCGATCCTCGCACTCACTGGCACTCGCAATTCCAGCCGAAGTTGCGCGAGCACCCGCACGAGTTGGTGATCGATCTGGGCGCCGAGCACACGATTCGCGGCTTCCGCTACATGGCCCGGCAGGACGCCGGATGGAACGGGGCGCTGAAGGACTGCGAGTTCTACGTCAGCGATTCGCCCGATGAATTCGACAAACCGGTCGCAGCGGCAACTTTCGGCAAATCGAAAGAAGCCCAAGACGCCAAATGCGCGGAGGTGCGCGGCCGTTATGTCCGAGTACGAGTACTCTCGGAAGTGAACGGCCAATCCTGGGCCTCCATCGCCGAACTGGGTGTTGTGGGTGAATAGACTGATGCGAGTAGCGGAACCGTACGTGGGCGCTGCGGTATCTGAAGCTGCGGATGGAAAAACTCCAAGGCGCGGAAGCAGAGGAGCCACGCTCCTGACGCGCCGGAAGACCTGCATCGTCTTCTCCCGTTCTCTGATTCCCAACGACGGTCGCTGGCTGGTCGTACCGGCTGGCGGTGTCCTCTATACTACTCGGCGAGCCGGACCGTCCACCAAGTGAACGGCGTGCTAGTGGACGAGAATGCGGAAGAGGTGGATATCGCCCAGCGGACGTTGATGCCCGCGGTCAAGCAGAGGAACGTGAAAACCAAAGTTACCCAAATGGAAACCGAAGTGACACTTTGAGGAGCATCTCATGCGGAACGTCGCAGGTTTGATCGTTTTCGTTGTTGCGATGACGTGGCACATAGCCTCAGCCTCCGCGGCGTTGGTGATTCAGGCCGGGAAAGCCGACATCAAGACCGAGGGCGGCCCGAACCCAGGCGGCGGCTGGAACCTCTGGAGCAACGGGCGGGTGGGGCAGCCGTTGCGGTTCGCGACAGCCGGCACTTACAGCATCGTGGTCCGAGCCTGGGGCAGCCCTGCCGCCAGCGTCTGGCCCGAGATGGCACTCATGGTCGATGGTCAGATCACCAAAGCCGTTTCAGTGGGGCATGGCGAACCAGCGGACTACCAGTTCGAGGCGGAGTTGACCGCAGGGGTCCACGAGATTGCCGCGGCCTTCCTCAACGACGCGGTCATCGACCGTGAAGACCGCAACCTGTATCTCGATCGCCTGACGGTCATCCCGCCGGAGGGTGTCGCGAAGCCGACATTGGTCGCCAAGCAGAAGCTGGCCGAGATGGCGGACAAGCGTGAACGGGAAATTGTCGCGGCCACAGACGCAGCCATCGAAAAGCACCGCAAGGCGGACGCCAAGGTCCGCGTCGTGGACGCTGAGGGAAAGCCAGTGGACAACGTCAAAGTCTCCGTGGAACAGACGGGCCACGAGTTTCTCTTCGGCTGCAACATCTACATGTTCGACCGCTACCGGGACAAGGCCCAGAACGCCGCGTACAAGCGGCGGTTCGAGGAGCTGTTCAACTATGCCACGGTCGGGTTCTATTGGCGATGGTACGAATCAGAGCGTGGCAAGCCGCAGTACGAGTATACCGATAAGGTAGTCGGGTGGTGCCAGCAACGCGGAATTCGACTCAAGGGGCACCCTCTGCTCTGGGGTAATCGGTCGGGCGTCCCGCCCTGGTCGCAGGGTCAGCCGTCACCGGAGATCCAGCGTCAGCGTGTGGTCGATATCATGCACCGGTACCAGGGCCGGATCGAATTCTGGGAGGTGGTCAACGAACCATCGCATCTGCCCGAACCGAAGATCGACGAGCCTTACCGTTGGGCACGGAAGGCCGATCCACGGGCCTATCTGATCGTCAACGACTACCACGTCCTGGGCGATGGCTGTCCCAGTTTCTTCAAGCTCCTGACCGGAGCAAAGCAGGCCGGCGTACCGTTCGACGGGATCGGTATCCAGGCCCATGAGCCGCGGACAATGCGATTTCCGCTCGATCGGGTCCAAGAGATCCTAGATCAATACGCATCGCTGGGCAAAGAGCTGCACATCACCGAATACACGCCCACGTCGTCAGGCCAGAAGATATCGGGCTCGCATCGAGAAGACGTCTGGGACGAGGCAGCCCAGGCTGATTATGCCGTGAAGTTCTATCGGGTGTGCTTCGCCCATCCGTCCATGCGTGCAATCACTTGGTGGGACCTGTGCGACCAGGACTCGTGGCTGACCAGCGGTGGAATGCTGCGGGCCGATATGTCGCCCAAGCCCGTGTACGAGCAACTGAAGCGGCTGATCCACGAGGAATGGACGACCCGAGTCACGGCAACTACCGACGCCGATGGCAGTTTCTCTTACCGCGGGTTCTTCGGGGACTACCGTGTCGTGATCGAGTTGCCAGACGGCAAGGTGGAGCGACAGTTCCAGCTCTGCAAAAGTGGGCCAAAGGACATCGTCGTGAGCCTAACCGGAGACAGATGACGCAGAGGAGCACGGCGATGAACGAGAAGATCGCTTGGCAGGGAACGCTGGTTTCCGTCCAGCCACGTATACGCCTCACAAGGTCATTCGATCAGCGGAACCACAGCTACCTCGGGTACGCCCTGCGGGTCCAAGGAATCATTGGTGAGGACGAACGCGAGTTCACTGTCGGCATCGGCAAGGCCGCTCGCCTGAGGCACCAATTCCGGGCTGGGGACATTGTGAGCGGGATGGCCCAGCCGGTAGCTGACGAAAGGACTGAATCCGTCGAGTTGTACAAGGCCAGTCGGTTGAAGGTCGTCGAACGGGCGGCCGACGTCGTCACGGTTCCTCCTCCCTGGCTCGGATTGCCACCCGAGCTGCCCGTTTACCGTCAACGGGGACATCGCCGACTGGATGCACGCACATACCAGGCGAAATGCCTAGGCTGCATCTGGGGTTGCCGGATGCCCGTCGAGATGATCATCGACCAATGGAACCCGAGCCAGAAGCGATACCGGTTCGAGACTTTCTGCTACGGCCCGAAGTCCTGCTCGCTCTATAGAGCCGGCCCCACAAGGAAAGTGCCTGGGCGCAAGGGGATGAGTTGGGAGGAAGAGAACTGGGTCGATGAAGACGCCACGGCCCACCGTGGTGAGGACGAATAGACCGTGGCACGGCTGTCAGACGAATCGCCAGATCCGCCCACATAGCGGTTTACATTCTGTCCGCTTCGAGACCAAGTCTGGACATGGCTAACCGATCAACCGCATGTCATGCCAGTTCCGTGACGGCGTCCTTTATCTTCGGGGCCGTTCGAGCAGCTACTTCAGAAGCAACTAGCACAAGAGGCCGTCAGGTGTGTAGACGGCGTTGCGCAAATCGTCAATCAGATCAGAGTTGCCGCAGAGCCGAATTCGCCCTAACTACGACCACACCCAACGTTACCGATCAGTACCGGCTTCTTCGCCGACAGTGTTGTTTGGCCTGTTCAGGCTGCAGCACGCTTTGCATTTCGTCCGGATACTGACGAAACCACGAAGAGACCAACTGCATCTGATCGAAGTCTTCGTCCCAAGACTCCCGCTCACCGCCATCGTAAGTGGCCTCCAACGATTGGAGACATTGATAGGCCGATTCTTCTGAATTCGGCTCTCGTATCGCCTTTACGATACTGCCACCCGCCACGAGCATCCAAAGCGTAGCCCCCGTGTGGCAAGGCACGGGATACACGAACCAGTAGTTGCGACGAACATCTCGCATGAGCTGGAGATGTTCGTGCAGGAACGTCAACTCGGTCCAGGCATCGCGGAGGGCAGCCGCCTTCTCGAAATCACGTCGCGATGCAGCATCCGCCATCTCCGCCTCCAGGCTGTAGACGATGCTCGCGTCGCTTCCGTCCAGCAGTGCTCTGGCTGCCTCAATCTGTTGGGTATACTCCTGCCGTGTGCAGCCACCCGCACAAGGTGCAAGGCACGTATTCAGCGGCCCTCGTATGCACTCGGCTGGCCGATCTTCCTGAAACAGCGTTCGTTGTTCAGCATGCCGGATCGGAGTATCCTGCGGACAATCGCGGAGCTTGAAGACGTGATTGAGGCGGTCAACTGCAATACGTAGACGACGGCTCACTCGTACTGGGCCCCAGACCAGCCGACCAGATTTTGGCGGCAAGCGGCCCGCTCGGAATCTCGGTGCGTCACCTGCAGTGACGTAGACGTACCCGATCTTCGTTCGTTCCGGTCTACCGCGGAGGTTGAACCGGGGACGCCAGCGACGAATTAGCTCCAACTCGCGAAGGCGAACGGTGAACTCATGCCCGCCGAGTTCCCAGACGAGCCGATGGGCACGTTCGGCCACACGCTGTTCCTTTGCATGCGGTGGACCTTTGGTGAAATAGGTTAGCAGGCGGTCCTGAAGCTGGGCCGACATTCCCACGTAGATAAGATGCCCATAGCGATCAACCATACCGTACACGCCCGGATCGCTGGGGCAGTTGTCACGAATTCGCTGGCGGAGATCCTTTGGCTCGCCTGACAAGTCCATGGTTTGCAGCGGCGGTTGGATGCTGGCGAAATCCGTGGCCCCGAAACCCGTGAACGTCGGTCTTGGCGGGGCCTTACAGAGAAGCAGACCTTCCATGGCTCGGGCTCGCGAATCCACGAATCGGTGAACAGAACAGTTTGCATCAACTTAGCAAGTCGCTACGACTACGTCGATAAGCTAACATCTGAAGCCGGGCCAATGGCGGCAGACGCTGATGCCCAGTCCGGCCGAGACGACCCCGGCCATGGGCATGCTAGGCCAGACGGCCTCGCTCCCAGTTAGAATCGAATCCTGTACACGCCAGCGCCAAAACGCTCACACCAACTCCCAGCCCTTGCGACGTTCGCAACGGATCATCGGATCGGCTTCCGGTGCGTTCGTCGCACGCATTTCGACGGGATCCCATTCGAGCTTCTTGCCGAGGCGATAGGCCACGTTGCCCAGGTGGTTCGTCTCGGTGAGCCAACCGGAGTATTCGAAATTGGCACCGGTGGCGGAACCGGTCTTGCAGGCTTTGATCCAATCCCCATGGTGCGAGTCGACGCGCGGCAGGAAGGGATCGGGGCGTTCGAAGTCGACGAAGTCCTTCTCCGGCAGGAGAACGTGTTTCCCATAGTCCGACAACAGCATGCCCTTGTCGCCGATGAACAAGTGGCCGTTGCCCCACTGCGGAATCCCTTTCTCCTTCCAAATCTCGGGTTTGTTCTCTCCCTGATACCAGGTGAGTTGAACGGGCGGCAGGTCTCCGCGCGGGCCGAATTCGTAGGTCGCTTGCATCGAGGCCGGTGCAATCTCCGGGTGGGGTGGCGGGCCGCTGCCTTCGATCGTGAGCGGATAGTCCAGCTTGAGCGCCCAGAACGCCAGGTCGTTGAAGTGGCTGCCCAGGTCGCTCATTGTGCCGTTGCCGAAATCCCACCAGCGATACCATTTCGGGCCGGGGAAATAGACATTGTGGAACGGACGATGTGGCGCCGGTCCGAGCCAGAGATCCCAATTCAAACCATCGGGAATGGGTACGGTTTCCGTGGGACGGTCGGTCACGAATACGATGTCTCGGTTCCGCTTAGCTGCTTCTTCGCTCTGCCAGCCCCACGCTCGCGAGACCCATACGTGGGCTTCCCGGACGGGGCCAATCGCACCCGTCTGGATCAGTTCGACCACTTGTCGGTAGTTTTCGCGTGCATGAATCTGAATACCCATTTGCGTGGCAACGCCCGCTTCTGCGGCCGCCAGGCGGATCTGCCGCGATTCCCACACGTCGTGCGTCAGCGGTTTTTCACAGTACACGTGCTTCTTGTGCTTGAGCGCCATCATCGTAGCCAGCGCGTGGGTGTGTTCGCAGGTGCTGACGACTACGGCATCGAAATCCTGAGGCCGATCGAAAAGCTGACGGAAATCGACGACCTTCTTCGCTCTGGGGTGCTTTTGGGCCGCTCGGTCCAAATTCTTCTCGTTCACGTCGCACAACGCGACAATGTTTTCCGACGAGACACTTCCCAGGTTACCCCCACCCCGCCCGCCCGTGGCAATTACGGCGATGTTCAGTTTGTCGTTTAGATTCTGACCTCGCAGAAATGCCGGCGCGGCCAGCGCACCAACTGTGGCACCAGCGCAGGACTTGGTGAACTGACGTCGCGACAGGGAAAACGAGGCACGTTTCGAAGACCGACTCGATGGGCTACTCATGGCATTTCCTCCGAACCTGTTACCGATCATTTCCGGGGTCACTCGCTGCCAGCCAGACGACATGGAGCGAGACGAAGGATAGAATAGGCTTTTGCCATCCGGAGTAGTAGTCGGCGGATGAAAAAATGAAACCGCGTTTAACCGCAAGCCGGAGGCGTGCGCGTCTTCGGCGGTCGTGTGCCTCGCCCGCGCACGCCTCCGGCTTGCGGTTAAACGAGATCTTGCCATGATCGCGCAGGCCAGTATCGCTGCAAAGCCGTTCCTAACTTGGATACTCAGGTGGGAGAGATAGCACTATGTGGACACGACTCGGATTCCTATTGATCGCGGCCGCGGTGCTGCCGCTTCGCACTACTTCTGCACAACTCAACGAAAAGGACTCAAAGTGCGTTTTTCGTCCGCTGGGCTTCGAGATCAAGCTGGACACTGTCTTGCGGCACGACGATGGAAAATTTCTGTGGTTTCACCCTCGTGTGGCCGCGATACCTGGTACACGCGGAGATGGGCCGCCGGAGGTGATCATGACGCTTCAAAAACACCTCCGTGTGTCGGATCACTACTCCGGGTTGAGCGTAATGCGGACCGGTGATATGGGCAAATCGTGGACCGATCCGGATCCCAGGCCCGAACTGGACTGGATACGCGACGCCAGCGGCGTGGATATCGCGGTCGCCGACGTCACGCCGGGTTGGCATCCGCAGTCGCGAAAGCTGATCGCCGTTGGGGCCCAGGTTCGTTACAGCCCCGAAGGGAAGCAGTTGGAGGACCAGCCGCGCGCTCACCAGACGGCTTACGCCGTCTTCGATCCCAAGTCCGGAAACTGGTCACGCTGGCAACGCCTGGAAATGCCTCCCAGCGACGAGTTCAACTTTGCCCGCTGCGCGTGCGCTCAATGGCTGGCCGAAGCGGACGGGACCGTACTGTTGCCCTTCTATGTTGGCAAGAACGCACGCGACCCCTGGTCGGTCACGGTGGTGCAGTGCTCGTGCGATGGCGAGCAGTTGGAGTATAAACGACATGGCAACGTGATGTCGTTGGACGTGGTGCGTGGGCTCGTCGAACCGTCACTCGTGAAGTTCCGCGGGCGTTACTACCTGACGATTCGCAACGACGTGAAAGGTTATGTCACGGTCAGCGACGATGGATTGAATTATCGCGCCATCAAACCTTGGACGTTCGACGACGGCAAAGAACTGGGCAGCTACAACACGCAGCAACACTGGTTGGCGCACAGCGATGGGCTGTCCCTTGTCTACACGCGTCGCGGCGCGGACAACGATCACATGTTCCGCCACCGCGCGCCGCTGTTCATCGGCCAGGTCGATCCGCAAAAGCTCCACGTAGTTCGCAGCACCGAGCGCGTCCTGATCCCAGAGCGTGGTGCGACGCTGGGGAACTTCGGCGCAGCGGCCATCAACCAAAACGAATCGTGGGTCACGGTCGCAGAGGGAATCTGGAATGACGCTGCACGCCAACGCGGTGCCGACGGGTCTCTGTTCGTGGCACGAGTGGTCTGGTCGAAACCGAACCGATTGCTCGGACTGGTTGAAGCTGGCGACTGAATGGTTTTTCCCGACAATGATCTTGTCTGAAACGGGTTGAGCAAAATGATTTGTGGGCAAAATGATTGGGAGTTCGCGCAGACTGAGTGTTTGCAGTGCAGTGCGGTTGTGCGGCGACGGGAAACGCTGATAATGCTACCATCTGCGGATGGGCTGGTAGGGTGCTGTAACGCAATCTCGAGGAAGAGGGTGAGATGCCACTGTTAGTTGTCGGTTCTGTCGCTTTGGACAGCGTGCATACGCCTTCGGATCACCGAGATAATGTCTTGGGCGGTTCCGCTGTGTATTTCTCGTACGCAGCCAGTTTTTTCACGTCCGTCCGATTGGTCGGGGCCGTGGGCGAGGACTGGCCGAACGAACATACTGAATTGCTGCAGTCGCGGAGGATCGACACGAGTGGCCTGCAGGTGGTTGAAGGTGGCAAGACATTCCGCTGGCAGGGCAAGTACCTGCCGAACATGAACGACCGCGAGACCCTGGACGTGCAGTTGAACGTGCTGGGCGAGTTCGAGCCGGTTTTGCCTGACGCGTTCAAGCGGTGCCCCTTCGCCTTCTTGGCCAACGGATTGCCCGCGACCCAACTGAAGGTGCTCGACCAGCTTACCGGCCCGCGACTGGTGGTGGCCGACACGATGGACCTGTGGATTCGCGAGAATCGCGACGATCTGATGACTCTGCTCGGCCGCATCGACGGGTTGGTTCTGAACGACAGCGAGGCAAAGCTGTTGACGGGCGAAGAGAACCTGGTTCGTGCGGGGCACCGCGTACGCGAGATGGGCCCCCGATTCGTCGTGATCAAGAAAGGCGAACACGGGGCGATGTTCTTTTCGGAGTTCGAGACGTACGTGTTGCCTGCCTACCCGACCGAACGCGTGGTCGATCCCACGGGCGCCGGCGACAGCTTTGGCGGCGGGATGATGGGATATCTGTCAGAGATTGGGGACTTCGAACCCGAATCGTTGAAGAAAGCGATGGCCTACGGCATCCTGGTGGCCAGCTTCACGGTCGAGGACTTCAGCCTGGGCCGGCTGCAGCAGATCGACCGAAGCGACCTGGACCTGAGGCTGGACAAGTACACGAAGATGCTGCGCTTCTAGGGGCTTGGCCCCGGCCGAATGACCAATGACCAAGCACCAATGACCAAGGAACTGCCGATCGGCGCATTTGGAGCTTCTTCATTGGGCACTGGTCATTGGGATTTGGACATTTGCGTAGGACGCCGTTGCTGGAACACCCGCACCAGCGCTAGGGCAATTGGATTTCGCGTCCTTCGGCGTCTCGGCAGTCCAACTCCAGGTGTTCGGGAAACAGCGATTCGCTTCCCAGAATCTGGATCGCCAGTTTGCCTTCTTCCTCCAGGTACGTAATTTCTTTGCGTTTCTTGTTGTTTAGGTAGGCGGCCACTTCGTCGTTGACGCGGACTGTGACCCGTGTGGCTGCGGGCTGCTGGCCAGCCAACATCAGCATGCGCACGACCTCGATGGCCATGCTTTCCGCTTTCTTGACCACGCCGCGACCGTTGCAGCACGGACAGTCGGCGTAGACGCTGCGCTTCAAGCTGGGCCGGACGCGTTGGCGCGTCATTTCGACCAAGCCAAAGGGGCTGGTGCGAAGGATCTTGGTGCGGGCGCGGTCACGTTTCATGGCGTCGCGCAGGGCACGTTCGACTCCGCGGCGGTGCTTTTCGCGGCGCATGTCGATGAAGTCGTTCACGACGACCCCGCCCAGGTCGCGCAACCGTAGTTGACGAGCGATTTCTCTTGCGGCCACCAGGTTCAACTGATACGCAGCTTCTTCGGCCGAATCGTCGATACGGAAGCTACCGCTGTTCACGTCAATCGCCACCAATGCCTCGGTCTGGTCGATCACAATGGAACCGCCGCCCTTCAGCGGCACAACGCGTTTGTAGATCTGCGTGATTTCGGCGTCCAGGTTGTACTTGTGGAACAGCGGCTCCTTGCCTTCGTACATGCGCAGGCGATTCACGTGCCGCGGCATGACCAATTGAAGAAAGTCCCTGGCTCTCTCGAAAGCGTTCTGCTGGTCCACGTAAATCGCGTCGACATCCGACGTGAAAATATCGCGAATCGTGCGGATGATCATGTCGCTTTCTTCGTAGATATCGATCGGCGCCTGGGTCTTCTTCACGCGACGAACGATCACCTTCCATAGCCGCAGCAGATATGCCAGGTCTCGCGACAGCTCCTTTTTGGTCCGACCTTGACCAGCGGTGCGCACGATGAATCCAAGTCCCTTGGGCGGATTCAGTTCCAGCAGCGTATCGCGCAGCTTACGCCGTTCGTCCTCGTCATCGATCTTCCGCGACACGCCCACGCGCCCCAACGCGGGCATCAGCACCAGGTAGCGGCCGGGGATGCTGATGTACGTCGAGAGGGTAGGGCCCTTGGTGCCGATTCCTTCCTTGATCACTTGCACCAGCACCTCGTCGCCTCGTCGGAAGATCTCCTGGATCGGGGGCTTGAAACGCGGGCGAGCGCCGGGACGTTGACCTCGGCCGCGCCCTCGCGGGGGCCGGCGTTGCGAGTCGTCCTCGCCGACGTCGAACTCGTCGGTTCGATGATTCTGGCCCGCGGATGACGGCCCGTTCGGCTCAAAACCTCCCTGGCGGAAGTACTGCGACTCGACGTCGCTAATGTGCAAGAAGCCGTTTTTCCCGACGCCAAAGTCAACGAAAGCGGCCTGGATACTGGGCTCCAGGTTGACGATCTTTCCCTTGTAGATGTTGCCTACGTAATTGTCTTGGCTGGCGCGCTCGATGTAGAGTTCTTCCAGCACGCCTTCTTCAACGATCGCTATCCGGCACTCTTCCGGCTGCGAGACATTGATCAGCATTTCCTTTTTCATAGAACTGTTTCTTTTCTCTCTCGAGTTGTACGGTCATGACGCAAGCTCAACTTCGGTTCGCGTCAGATAGTGGCCGTTGTCTTCCAGATCGGCTAGACCCAACGCATCAAGCACCTCTTTGGGCCGCACACTCGACTGGCGGTCCACGTGCAAACGGAAACAGAGCACGCCGTCACAGAAATCGAGATGGTCCAATCCCGCTCTCAAATCAATGGGTTCCTTGCGGCCATCTCGTCGGATCAGATACGAAGATTGTTCGGTCAAATCGCTGATTCTCTCCGCCAGGCACTCGCGGCGTGACTGGGGAACGGGAATCGTATATGTCGCACGGCAAATCTGAGCCTTGCCTTCGCCTGGCTCGAGCAGTCGCACGCGAGAAATTACTAAACCGGGGGGAGTCTGGCTGGACAGACGCCCAAGAAGATCATCGGCATCAATGTGTTCGGCCAGTTCAAATTCCATGATTTCGTCCAGCCCCTCGATGCCCAATGCCAGAGCAGACGGAATGCTCATGCGGGCCTTGGGATGGAAGCCTTCGCTCATCCCCAGCCGCAGCCCGACCCGCCTGAAGAGGCGTTCGAAGGTCCGTACCAAGTCGCGATGGCTGATCAGCCTCAGGTCCCCTTCCTTTCGAAAACGGATACGTACGCGTTGTCGTATCATCCCGCTGTCCAATGTCGGCGCAGCTACGGCTGCACGGTTTTGTTTGATTCGTCCCTCAAATACAGATCGACCTCGCGAGCGCTGTCCATCGTCATGGCGCGTTCGGCGACCGCTTCGCATTGCGGAATGGTCACGCTTCGGCAGATGTTCTTAATCTCGGGGATCGCGCTGGGCGGCACGCTCATCTCGCGCAGCCCCAATCCCAGAAGCAGCATAGTATAAGCCGGCACACCGCTCATTTGACCGCAGAGGCTCGCCTCCACCTCCGCCTTGGCGGCCGCTTTGAGCGAAGTGTCGATCATTCGCAGGACTGCCGGGTCCGTCGCCTGGTACAAGTCTGCAACGCCCGGATTCGTGCGATCCACAGCCAGCGCATACTGGATCAGATCGTTGGTGCCGATGCTGATGAAGTCGACCTCCGGAAGAAACTTGTCGATCATCGTCACGGACGCCGGCGATTCGACCATCATGCCGACGAGAATTTCGCGATTAAACTCGACACCTTGTTCGTGCAAGTCCTCCTTCGCGTCTTCCAACACCATTCTGGCTTGCCGTAATTCATGCAGCGTCGAGATCAACGGAAACATGACTTTCACGGGGCCAAGTAGGCTGGCCCGCAAGATGGCCCGCAGTTGTGGTCGAAACAACTGTTTGTTGCGGAGAGCCAACCGGATGCTGCGAAGCCCAAGAAACGGATTTCGCTCTTTCTCCATGTCGACCTCGGCAAAGCCCATCTTATCGGCTCCGAGATCGAGCGTGCGAATAACCACGGGACGTCCCTGCATGGCCTGCACGACTTCGGCGTAGGCCCGGTAATGGTCCTCTTCGGAGGGTTCGGTTTTGCTTTCCAAGTAAAGGAATTCCGTGCGATACAAACCAATGCCGTCAGCGCCTCGATCCAGGCAGTGATCCACCTCGTGCGGAAACTCGATGTTCGCCATTAGCTGAACGCGCACGCCGTCCCCGGTTCCGGCGAGCACGTCGCGCAACGCTTCCAATCGCACGGCCACCTCGCGGTGTCGTTCTTCCCTTTCCCGGTATCGTGCCAGCGTTTCCTTGTCAGGCTCCAGAATGACTCGTCCGGTCTCGCCGTCCACGATGACCACGTCACCGCCGGACACATCCGTCAGGAATTTCCCGATGCCAACCACGGCGGGGATTTCCAGACCTTTGGCGACGACGGCCGTGTGGCCGCCGGCACCGCCGATCTCGGTGACGAAAGCCCGCACGACCTTGGGATCCC
>JACKQG010002414.1_pt1 | contig 24456 bp, 19 predicted proteins | sample 8237621 | NCBI WGS metagenome assembly JACKQG01 (sample SAMN15677084, study PRJNA649215) | marine metagenome | biome: marine; feature: Black Sea; material: saline water; isolation source: suspended particulate matter (SPM) from the Black Sea western gyre | collected 2013-06-09/2013-06-10 | depth... | reverse complement strand
CAATTCAGGATAAGCCGCGAATATCTCAGAGGAATGTCCTGGCATTTCAATCTCAGGGACAATGGTGATCTGTCTTGCAGCGGCATAAGCCACAATCTGTCTGACTTCCTCCTGAGTATAGAATCCGCCATAGGTACTTTTTTCACCTTCTTTGATGGGCGTCCAATGCCGCCAGTCTTCATCATTCCGATCAACACGCCAGGCTGAAATTTCAGATAACTTCGGGTAACGCTTTATCTCAAGTCTCCAGCCGTGATCATCAGAAAGATGCCAATGAAATACATTCATTTTATGGAGGGCGATCATGTCGATATATTTTTTTACAAATTCCAGAGGGAAAAAATGACGTGAGACATCCAGATGCATGCCCCGCCATCCAAACCTGGGATAATCTTCAATATTGACGGCTTGAATTTTATGACCCACCAGGGTTGCAACACCCTGTTCAATAGACGGTGGTAAAAGTTGACGCAATGTCTGCATGCCGTAGAATATGCCAGGGTCATCCTGGGCCGTGATGCTGACTCCTTGACTACTCACTTGAAAATGATAGCCTTCTTCCGGCAAGTTGGCATCCTGGATGAGATCAATTTCAATATCTGCAGCTCCCTGCTTACCAACACCCAGGTTGGGAATCATTGACTTTAAATAATCTGTAAAAAATGCCTTGCTGGCAATCCCATCAGAAATCCAAACGGTTGTGGTCTGAGCAAAAACAAACTCACCCTTCTGTTCCAGTATGTGTTGTGGCTTGGGTATAATGTTCATATCCATACTTTCAGTTTTTGGTGCTCGTGGAGTTGAACAGGCCAGAAAGACCTGCATGATTGTCAATAATACAATCGTCTCTTTGGTAACAATTTTCATGGAAATCCCCTCTATGTTTTCACGCTCTGGTCCAGACGTAGCTTCGAGATGGAAACCAGGTCCTGGTCTATCTCAACCTCTGTAAGTGGCCGTAACCTGATAGCCATTCCCCCTCCAGGAGCTAATCTTGCTTTCAGTATATCAGTGTGTAAGACTTCATAAGACCCTATCCAGATTGGATATGGATTGGTATCCCAATGGGTATTTTCAGTATCCACATAGCATTCCGCTATCATTTTTCCCATAATCATCTGATCCATGGGAATTGCTACTTCTCGTGCATCCCCATTGGTAATGGCACCCAGGAACCATTCACTTCCATGGCGGCGAGCAATGGTGACAAACTTACCGATTTCGGCCTCCAGATAAAGAGTTTCATCCCAGTCCAGCTCAAGATCCCGGATGAACTGGAAGGCTGGCTGGTTATCATAATTCTCGGGTAGATCTGCCGCCATTTGAAGCGGACTATATAGAACCACCATGAGAGCAAGCTGCTTGGCCAATGTGGAGTGGACTCGGTTATCAGGTTTATATCGATCAAAGCGCAGGTCAAATATTCCAGGAGTGTAGTCCATGGGACCAGCCAGCAAACGGGTAAACGGTAGAATCGTGGTATGATTTGGAGGATTACCCTCGCTCCAGGCATTGTATTCCTGTCCCCGACCACCTTCACGTGTCATCATGTTTGGCCAGGTCCGCTCGATACCTGTGGGTTTGATAGGCTCATGTACATCAATACTCACCTGATATTGTGCTGCCATTTTGACGACCCGTCGGTAATGCTCAACCATCCACTGACCATGATGGTGTTGGCCAACTGGTCGAATTGCCCCAACATAGCCGGTTTTTACTGCAGGGATACCCAGGTCATGGGCATAGGCAAAGGCATCTTCAAGTTGACGTTCATAAAAATCTGCATCTGCACCCGTTTCATGGTGACCAATAATAAAGACGCCGCGTTCCCGGCCATAAGCTGTAATTTTCTCAATATCGTAGTCATCATAGGCTTGTGTCATAATAAAGGCATCGGGTTGCCCCCACCTTTCCCAACCAATATTCCAACCCTCGATGAGTAAGCCCTGAATTTGATTCTCTGCAGCGAAATCGATGTAGTGCATGGCATTTGATGTGGTTGCCCCGTGTTTGGGTCCTTGGACCCAGGTCTCTTTGTTGAGATGCATGCCCCACCAAATACCCATGTATTTCATGGGATGAATCCAGTCTGTATTCTCAATGGCACTGGGAGGATTGAGATTCAGGATCATACGGGATTTCAGCAAGTCTGTTGCCTGCTCACCAATGGTGATGGTCCGCCAGGGTGATGTCATCTGGCCTACCTGCTTGACTTTGTCTCCATCAGGCCAGGGAACCAGATCACTGATAAGGCTGAACTCAGCCTGTGGTGATTTGCGCAGGGTCATTCCGGGATAGTCTGTCAGATTGGCCTCATGCAAACTTACATGGAGACCATTGTCCATGATCATGGTAAAGGGAGTATTAACAACCTGGACTTCACCCAGGGGGGTTTGGGTATATAAGTATTCATAGCTATCATAGTCACCGGGAATCCACCAGGTCTCTGCATGCGTGGTAAAATTAAATTCAGACAATTCTTCAATCACAAAAATTGAATCAATTCCTGGTTGTGGTGGAATCTCATATCGAAACGCCACGCCATCATTTAAAACACGGAACGTCAGATTGAGTTGCCGATGGGGAACAAACTGTTCTCTCAGTTCAAGCTTGATGCTCCTGCTCAAGGAATGGATGGACTTTTCCTGTCCCCAGACGGGCTCCCAACGTTCTTCAAGCATCTCTGTTTTGGAATTCATCAGCTGAAAGGGACCCACCAGATCTGGTTGTTTTCGAAAACGATATCCCAGGGTTGAGGGGTTGATTAAATATTTCCCATCAACCAGGATGGCGTAGGAGGGCATCCCCTGATTAAGTTTCAACTCAACCTGAATTTTATCATCCGGGCTGGATACGATGATGTCTTGTGGAATCTCTGGTTTACATGCGATTAAAAATAGTATGCTGAGAATGAGGGCTTTATTCAATCTGTTCCCACCTTACAATCAGTTATTCTGATCTAAAAATCCTGAATATCAGAGGTTGTTATGGATCTACCTTCTCAACCCATTGGGTTTTGCCATCGCGGTCACAGAGCAAGACCATTCCAGTGCTGGAATTACCTGTCCCCAGGTAAGCGCTCATTTTCCCATATTCATTGGCTGTTCGGAGAAATCCATTACCTGCAGTGCCAGTACCTAAAAATGCGGTCTCATTTCCAACTTCATTGTAGGTTGTGAGTTGACCCCCACCTTTCTCACTCGTGCCGAGGTAGACAGTAGGAGATTCATTCTTATCAAAGGTACGAATAAATCCACCACCCATTTCACCAGTTCCCAGGTGGGCACTCATCTTCCCTTCCTGGTTGTAAGCAACAAAACCTCCCTGCCCATCCTCATTTGCACCCAGTGTCATAGATGGTGCTCCCAGGGCATTTTTGAGCATGATGGTGCCACCACCTTGACCTGAGCCTGATATGAGAACGGTATTTTCGCCAGCATGGGACAGAATTCTCAGCCCGCCCCCCTCGCGAATCGTAACGGAACTCACACTGAGATCACCCATCTCAGGTTCATTTTGTCGGGCTGACATAAGTGACATGAATAGCAAAGTGGCCAGCACGCCAATGAGTATGCTTTTTACATCAAATTGCTTTTTCATTACTTCACCATCCCCTTGAGTTTATCCCAAATTTTATTTCCCAGCATGTCAGCAGCTACATCCACTATCTGTTGTACCAATTCCAGTATGTTCTGCTCGCCGGCCCAGTGTCTGGTAACGATAGTGGGCTCACAATTCTTCATGACTGAATTAATGACATAGGCTGCCAGCGCAACATCATCCAAATATCCCAGAGGTCCAAAAAGCGCTTCAGGGATAAGATCTATGGGGGAGATAAAGTATGCCAAGGCACCAGCAATTTTGGCTTTTTCTGAACTGGGAACCTCTTTGTCCATGGCCAACTTTGCCAGTAGATGGAAGAGATCCGGCGCTAATAGCAGATACTCTGACCACTGGCTCTCTTTTCCAGTTTTGGTTTGGATCCATTCCCGAATGTCCAATCTCATTTTTTGGTAAAAATCCTGATTCATGATTCTACCCTCCCGTGGGTGATGTATTTTATTTGAGCAAAGTTAATTTTTTTACCTGCTGTTGCGCAGATGTTTGCAGGACGAATAAATATACCCCTGAACTGACCTCATCTCCATTTTGGTTTGTCCCGTTCCAGGTGAGCAAATGCTCTCCGCTCCCAAAATCGCCCTGAGCAAGCGTGGATACAAGCCTTCCCTGCGTGTCATAAATAATCAAACTAGTATGCATATTTTGTTCCAGATGAAATTGAAGGGAAATCTGAGCATTAAAGGGGTTGGGAAAGGCATCAATTTGGAATTGACTGGGAACCTCGATCTCATCAACATCTACACCTTCAGGGTAGGGCGACCCTGCATTTACCCAGGCTGTATACCAGATACTTGCCAGGTCGACAGCTGCACGATTCAAACTCCAGGTGGTGGTATCTCCTAGATCATCCCACATCATGGAATAATAGGTATCGTTGTGGTTTGGATCAACAAGGTATGCTCTATCATCAGCTGCCATGATCAGATCAACCAGAGGGAAAATTTCCTCGATATAGTTAAAAACAGAGTCGATGGGGCTCTCCCAGTAGTGTGCTATTGAATCTGGGAAGGATATCTCATCCAGACGAGGATTCATCATCTGGGTCTCATATCGTGAATGAATGCCATAGTTACCGGAGAGTTGCCCATTGTAATTCAGGGTGAGGTGTAAGGCCTGGTGTGAATCACCAACATAGTGACCCAGTTCAGCAGCAACCTGCCAGACATCATTCCAGTTTCCATCTCCCATAAGAGTTGTCAGGTCATCCAACCACCATTCGATCACCCAGGGTACCAATCCATTGTCCTCCATTGTACCCTGGCCATACAAATCAATCATCCCCTGCCAGGTATGCGGAAGGGTACCAGCAAAAAATTCAGGATAATAATCAATATCGATATAGTGATAGTATCCAGGATCATCATCCGTATCGGGATCAGCGGAGTGGTCAGACAAGTAGTTCCGGTGATCCATAAAGAAGGACATGGATTCAGGGAGATGATTGACTGCTGCATCGTTAATAAAACGATGAGAACCCCAGCCCCAACGCCCAAAAAGATTTGTGATTGTCAATAACGTGACCAAAAGAATGAGTATATATTTTTTCAAGTATCTAGTTCCATATGAATTCATTTTTAAATGTCTGACAATATTGGGGTAAATCCTTTAAAAGCACAATGAAAAGACAGGTCGTGTCCAGGATATTGTAAGGAGAGTCTCTTTATTGACAGTTAAATCTAGCGATTTAGATGATGGCTTATGGCATGGAGCAACAAGTCCATTTCATCTGGAGTGTTGTAGGCGTTAAAGCTGAGTCTTAGGATAGACTCCTCCCGCCATTTAGTGATCATGGCCTCAATCTTGTGTTCATCCCATAAGGTCTGCCAGAGTTTCCCCGGGTTTGAGTCGGTGGGTAGCAGAACACTGGCAAGCTGGGCCAGCCAGGATTCATTGCATATCAATTCTCGCTTGAGACTTGTGGCAAATAGTTCTCGATACTCGTACAGAAGATTCCTTGATTCTGACATCCGGGTTTGCCAGTCGTGTTTCTCCCGAAACTTCAGAGCCGTTGGTATGCACAAGAAGCCTGCCATATCCCGCGTACCCCACATTTCGTGTCGCAAGGAAAAGGAGGGTTGGTTGATTTCTGCCCAACTAATTACCAGAGGTTCAAATGCTTCTCTCTGGGTAGCGTGGACATGCAAAAAAGCAGTTCCCTTGGGGGTGAGTAGCCACTTATGACAATTGCTGGTGTAAAAATCAGCATCTATTTCTTCAAGGTCCATAGCGAGCTGCCCAACCGCATGGGCGCCGTCAATCACGGTGATAATCCCAGCTTTCCTGGCTCGTGCGCATATCTCTTTAACGGGTAAAACCAGGGCGGTGGCCGAGGTGATATGACTCATTAAAATCAGTTTTGTACGGGGAGTTACCTGTTTCCAGAAATAGTCGACAAATTCAGCCTGTGTGGTGACAGGCAGATCAATTGCTACCTTAGTAAGCATGGCATCGTTCTGAGCGCATTTTCGAGCCCATGAGGCCATAATGGTGCCATACTCATGATCTGTGGTCAGAACTTCGTCATGGGGTTCAAGTTGAATGGAATGGGCAATGGCATTCAGGGCAACCGTCACATTGGGCGTGAAAATCAAGCCTTCTGCATCTGCGTTGACAAAGTGGGCCAGTTCTGTTCGGGCTTTTTCCAGGGGGCCACTGGCTGCCTTGCCAAAGAGGCCTTTCAGTTGCCGGGTAAAGTAATCAATGGGGTTCCGTTCAAGAATACGCTGCCAGTTTTGGTAATCTTCAAAAACCTCTTTGGGGCAGGCACCAAATGATCCGTGGTTCAGATAGTGAATATCTGGATCGAGGAGGAATTCTGATCTGAGATTGGCCAGCATGTTTTCTCCCTTAAATGATATGGTGTTTTTGTAAGATTCCCAAACTTCTAAAAAAGAAAATCCCCCTGAATCCAGAGGGATTATTTGTGTGTGCTAAATTCTATATTATTTCAGCAGTTGAATATCCAGAATAGTCAAGGTTTTGACACCATCAGGCAGATCAAGAGTCAGCGTATCACCAACCTTTTTGCCCAGAACTCGTTGAGCAAAGGGAGATGCCGTCGTGACAATATTTTCGTATAATTCCAATTCGTATTCTGCAGCACCAGCCATTGAAACCGTGATTGGATTTTCACCATCAGTATAGGTAACCTGCGTTCCAAAGGACACGCGATCAGCCTTTACATCCCCAGGCTCCACAACTTCTTCATCCAGGTGTTTTTCGAAACGATGACGCTTGTTATGCAAGTGCGCCTGATTGTCTTTGGCAGCATGGTATTCGGCATTCTCTTTCAAATCTCCAAAATCGGCTGCTCTTTTTATGTCTTTTGTATTCTGCTTGATTTCAGCATTTATCTCATGAATTCTCTCAACAATCATATTGTAGGTACTGCGGTATATCATTCTTTTCGCCTTTTATCTTATTCCTGATTTCTTCAACCAGCTACTCTATATTTAAGTTCTAATAAACTCATTTTTGCCGGGTCTCCAGTATAATCGACAGGTATGCATCAGTCCAGCATTTAGGAGTCTGCCCGTCATGAGGATTCTGCCTGCTCATAAATCCACAAATCCATGTCCATCACCAGCGATTCTTCACTTTTTCAGCAAAGCCCAGGAGGTTCTCAATCTGTAAAACAGTTCCATCATCCAGGGTAACCTGACCAGAAAAAGTTCCAAAGACCTGGTGCTGCCAGGATTGGATGATCAGCAAATTGGTATTTGAATAACGATCGAGGATGGGTGCAAAATCCAATTCAAGACGACCGTCATTACTGGAAAACTGCCAGGGTTTTAAAAAGTCATTCTCTGGGATATGAAAACTGACTGCATCCAATTTGTGACCCCGGCCATCCAGATAAATGATGTTCTCAGAAGCAGCTGAAGCGTCCCCAAAACCGTAACCAATGTTCAGTCCAAAACGTTGTCCCCCAACCATCCCAGATGCTGACCCCCAATACCAGGTGTTGGAGTAGGTCCAGACACCCCGGCCCCAATCCAGTACACCAAATGCCTTCTGACCAGTGAACACCAGCTCTCGATCTCCAAGTGTAAAGCTACCCCTGGCGGGCATACAATTAATCTTATGGTTATAGTAAAATGCCTTTGGGTTTTCCGGAAAAGGTGTGGCAATGAGCAGGGAGTCATCATGGGGCTGGTCCAGCTCAACACTTCCGCGTAAATCTTGTCCAGGTTGGAAATGCTTCCACTCAATTTCAATCACTCGGGATGTCTCTTTCCTAATAAATCGCAGGTTAAGATTCTTGTTTTGGAATATAACATCCCCCTGTTTACTGGATTCTGGCATCTTGAAGCCACCCTGGGGAAGCAGGGTCATCACTGAATTTGAAATCTCCTCAGCGGATGTAAAATCGAACACCGTTGCTGCCACAAAGCCGATATAGCCCAGATCTGAAACAGTAAATGAGATGCCCCCATCATCAGATAAAATGGCGTAATAGTCCCATTCCTTGATCTTAAAAGCCGGTGCAGCAATGTCCTGGCGATGATAATCCAGAATCATATCTCTGGCCCAACCGCGCTGGATAAGCTCACCCTGCCCGTTGAGTAATTTTGAAGATTTGAGAATCTCGTTCTGCATGGAGCCCCCTATAAATAATTAAAATCAAATATGTGAGATGGCAGCCTGCTAAGCAATGATTCTCTTGCCTGGGATGTAAGATTTAGGGAATTCTCGGGCGAAAGTCCGCCTATTTAAAAGATGATATCTGCCTGGATTTGACTGGCATATCTCGTGATCATATCAGCGTATTTGGGGTGATCTCTAAGGGCATCGTATTCTGGTTCCAGTATCAGCAAGGCCAGACAAAAATCGCCAGGTGCAGCAAGGGTTTTGTCCAGGTAGTAGAGGGCTTGATCATAATCCCCCACCATGATAAATAAGCTGGCCAACTGATCCCATAGCTGGTTTCCCGATACCCCATCAGAGGTTATTTTGGTCATGTCCAGGAGCTTGTCTGCCGACATTCTGGCACCTCTCAGATCTCCTGCCCCAGCCTGGGTGACACCATAATCAACCAAATTCAACCAGTGGTCCGGGTCTCGCTGAAGGGCAACCAGAGCCGTGTCTCTGGCCAATCCGTAATAGTGCCTGGAGGAGTCGATTAATCCCTCCAGTCTAAAGTAGAAGGCCTTGTCTTCCATTTTATCAGCAGGACCACGATATTTATCTGCTTGCACAAGTTCTCTGGCCGTTGGGAAATCTCTTGATAAATAGGCCTTCATCTCACGAGCGGGAGCCATGGTTTCTGCCCCATACTCCTCAATCAATTCACCAAGGATTGGCTCAGCAAGTGACAGATCACCTGTTGACGAAATAGTCAGAAAGTACCTCAGCTCAACCAGGACCGGATTTCGTCCGACCAATGTGATCATCTGTTCCAGATATTTCCTGGTTTTTTGCCAGTCACGAGTAAACAGAGTGTTTTCAGCAACCGTGTTGGTCTTGCCTGCAGATCGAGGATCCAGATTTACGGCTCTCTCAAAGTATTCCGTTGCTTCATTCCACAAGCCCATACGTCGTTTCACCAACCCAATGGCCAGAAAAAGGTCGCTGTTGTTGGGCTGACTGATGCGAGCGATTTCAAATTCTGCCAGTGCCGATTCAAAATCACGATCTGAATAATAGTGGTAGTATCCCTTTGCCAGATGATAGTCTGGAGATTCTGAATCCAGGGAGGCCAGTTTTACCAGATAATCCTGAGCTTTTTGTAAATATTTGCCATCTGGGTCATAGCCAGCAAAATATTCATAGGCATACAGGCGGATGAGCCTGGCATAGGGCAGGGTAAACAAGGGGTCCAGACGGATGGCTTCTTCATAGAGTGTGATAACGGTATCGCCTTCATCGAATTGTTTATCCCCAAGGATATTTGCTCTGAGATAAAGATCCCAGGCAGCTTGGTTGTCTGTGGGTCGGGTGGAAAGGTAGTCCTCTTCTGCAGGGGTAAGTGAGGCCTTGAGCGCGCTGGCTATGGATCTGGCAACTTCGGTCTGCAGGGAGAAAACATTCTTGTAATCACGATCAAAAGTTTCCGCCCAGAGGTGCTCATCAGTTTGAGCACGGATGAGCTGACCAATGATACGGACCTTATCCCCTATCTGCTGAACACTTCCTTCCAAAATATTTGCAACTCCCAACTCAGCAGCAATCACAGGAATAGATTTGTCGCTGTTTCGATACTGAATGGTTGAGGTTCTGGAGATAACTTTTAGATCTCTAACCTTAGCCAATTGAGTCAAAATGACATCTGTGATACCATCTGCGAAGAATGAAGATTCCTCACTGGAATTGAAATTGGTAAAGGGCAACACCGCGATAGATTTGGGGTTGATTTGCAGCTCAGCAGGTGATTCACTGGAATCCCATATATTTGGGATCACCAAAAGGGTAAGTATGATACCTGCCAGGACAGCAATGATGATGTTGCTGGTCAGTGGCTTCTGATTCACTGTTTGGGGGAGATCAGAATCCTGGGCTTTGTCCATTCCATCCGGGGTAATTTCATAGAACCAGGATAAAAACAGGGCCGCAGGAAAGCCGGCAGCCAGCATGCCCAGTATAAGTGATATGGTCCAATCAGGTATCCCCAATCTGGGGAATATCATATCGCATGCTTCCAGAATCACAAAGCCTGTACCCAGATATACAGTGGCCGCTCTGAGGACACGTCTGCGACGGAGCTCAGCGTAAAACGATGCTAATCTTGAGGGCTTGGTAGTCACTTTAACCAGATTGTTGTCCCAGCAATTTCTTAAAACCCGGATTGTCTCGAAGCGGATCGTAATAAGGATCAATAAGGAAGTCGACACGGTTAACCCAACAGGGGACACTTAGCACTTGTTCATAAATTTCAATCGCTTTCTCCTGATAGCCTGACCACATATAGATATCTCCGAGAATATTGAGTGCATCAGCACCTGCCAAAGCATCCCGACTCAAAGGCATCATTGCAACTGCTTTATTCCCCAACTGAATTGCTTCTTCCAACCTTCCCTGCATAGCAAGAGTCACCCCTTTATCAGCATAAGGTGCCCAATTCTCTGGTGTTTCAGCTAGCTCTACCTCAATGGCTACAATAACCGAATCTAAAGCCAATTTCAGCCTCGAGCCTCCAATGGAATGATAGAGAGTGACTAATTCCTCGCCAGCCAGATTGCCATCCTCGTAGGCGATAGCCAGGGCTCTGTCAAAATTTCGTTCCAGGCGTGCTTGTCTAAAACGCTTCGACCGATTTAGTTCTTTACCAGACCGGGCCACAATGTCATCCAGAACAGCTCGGGCATGTTGAATATCACCACCTGATTGCCAGAGTTCCAGATAATAGCGCCCTGTGGCAACCTCAGAACCCTGCCAGGAGGTGATCGCTTCCAGGCGCTCCTGATACTTCAGTGAGCTCCCCCAATCTCTCTGCATGGCAAAAATATCACGGGTTTCCGACACTTTCTGGGCATTATTTGGATCAAGGGAAACCGCCTTCTCCATGAAGCGAGTGGATTCCTCCCAGAGACCCAGTCGTCGCTTTATGTAGGCAATTCCAGCAAGGAGTTCTGTATTATTGGGTTGCATTTCAAGGGCCAGACTCATCTCTTCCATGGCTGCTTGATAATTTCTAAAGCCGTAGTATTGGAAATAACCTCGAGCCATATGTGTTTCTGGTGCATCAGAATGCAATGATTCAGCTTTTGCCAAAGCTTGCTTCGCTTTTTCAAATCTTTCGGGGCTAGGATCTGTCCCAGTCCCATCGAAATAAAACCAGGACTGTAGCCTGGTAAGAAGCACATAGGGTAGTAAAAAATTGCTGTCTTGAGCGATGGCTCTTTCAAGCTGAGTGATGACAGAATCTTTGTCTGCAATTTCAGCGTCATAAAGCAATTTCGCTTTCAAATACCACTCCCAGGCTTCGGGATCATCTGTATACCGTGATTCGATATAGGATGCTTCCCTGGGTGTCAAGCGAGCTTTTAGAGCTGAAGCAATTTTCTTGGCCACATCACTCTGAACAGCGAAAATATCCGCATAACCCCGGTCATAGGTTTCCGCCCATAGATGTTCATCGGTTTCAGCATTAATGAGCTGGGCTACAATACGAATTTGATCACCAGCCCGACGGACACTCCCCTCAAGGATGTGTGCCACTCCCAACTCTCTGGCAATATCTGAAATAAGCATAGTGGTTTCTTTGTACTGCATGACTGAGGTTCTGGAAATCACTTTTAGATCGGCGACCTTGGAAAGCTGGGTAAGAATATCATCATGCATGCCATCTGCGAAACTCTGATCATCCTCAGTTTTGGTAAAGGGTGTGAAGGGCAAAACAGCTATTGATTTGGAATCTAAAACCCCACCCGATTCTTCATTTGATGATCCCAAACGACCTGGCGAAAAGCTCTGGTAGCTTAGCAGCCCAGCTATAATGACCAACAGAACGACGATGGCAACATTACTGGTGAGGGGTTTCTCACCTGATGTTTGTTTCTCACCCTCCTTCGGGGACCGCCGAAGTCCATCTGGGGTCATTTGAAACATCCAGGCCAGACCCAGGGATATTGGCAACCCAAAGACAAGGATGGCCAGAATGATTTTGACGATGGTTTCGGAGAAGCCCAGCATGGGGATGATAATGGAAGATGATTCCAGAATAGCATAGCCGACACCCAGATACACAGCTGCAACCCGAAATACTCTCCGATTACGGAGTTCCTGGATCAGCTCGGACATTTTACCTTGAGAGGTGGTCATTGAAATTAACTGATCTCCCCAACGAGTTTCTGGTATCTGGGTGATTCTCTGAGATTGTCAAAAGCTGGACGTAGTTTAAGCATCCATATTGTAAAATCTCCTGGATAGGAAAGTAATTCATCAATTATATCCAGGGCGAGATCTGTTTCACCCAGGATTGAATAGGTCATTGCCAGATCCACAAGGTGATCGGGACCACCCAAGGCATTTTTGCTGACAGGCTCAAGCTCTATAGCTCGCTTAGCTGAAAGAATTGCCTTTTCATGCTGTCCCATCAAAGCATGTAGCATGCCTATTCTATCATGCAAATAGGGATCATCCGGTCGTACCTTGAGATGTGAATTATGATTGGAGAGAGAGCGTTGAATTTCCGTGTTCATCTCATCCATCTTACCCATACCATAAAGAATCAGACTATTATGATAAGATGGGTAATCCCCTTTATAATCCTCTCGAACGAGCTTTAGGGCCGTTTCAAACTCTCTCGCCTCCATAGCCAGATTGATTCGCTCTACAGCCAGAGCCTCTGGGCTATTTACATTAAGTATGCCATCGTTCAGTATCTGACGGGCTCCAACTAGATCTCCATAGGCATATCTCCTGAGTCTGGCATGAAAGCGATAGCTTAGGAAAAATTCCGGAAAAGATTGAATAGCTATGCGAAACTGTTTTTCTGCCTGCTCATACTTTCGTGTAATCGAGTAAAATCCAGCCAACCAGGCAGCGTGCCCAACCACATCCGGATCCAGTTCAAAGGCGTTTTCAAGATATATTCCTGCTTTGGTCCAATTTCCAGTTTCAGCATATAACTGACCCAAATGATTGGCAACTTCTCCATTCTTGGGTTGAGCTTCCGCTGCTAACTCAAACTCTTTAATGGCAGAATCCCTGTCGCTAAGACACCAGAGATAGTAAATACCATGGGCAAAATGGGTCTCACCATGATTTGGAATAAGATCAATTGCCTGGTCCAGGGTCTTTTTCGCAAAAGCTTTTCTTACTGGGCTTGGATCCCAGTCAGGTTGTTGAAATAACACAGAATGTGCAATGGATTGACGGGCATAGGCTAAACCAAAACTGGGATCAAGCTTGATGGCTTCTTCGTACATGGCAACGGCTTTCTCGTTGCCTTCTTTGGTAGTCTTGGTATGCCAGTAATAATTACCTTTCAGGAAGAAATCATAGGCCTTCATATTCCGAGTTGGAATTTCATCAAGTTCAGCCTTTTCTTCAGGACTTAAGGCTGATTTCAGGGCACCTGCGATCTTTTTGGCAACATCACTCTGAATGCTAAAAATATCGGCATAGTCACGGTCATATGTCTCCGCCCATAAATGCTCGTCCGTACTGGCTTTGATGAGCTGGGCTACTATCCTCACCTGGTTTCCGGCTCTGCGCACACTGCCCTCCAGCAGATTGGCGACACCGATTTCTTGAGCAATTTCCTTAATACTTTTTTCCGTGTTCTTGTATTTGACCATAGTGGTACGGGAGATGACTTTTAAATCTCTAATCTTAGACAGTTGGGTCAGAATATCATCATGGATGCCATCAGCAAAATAAGCATCCTCTGCAGAAGCAGAAAAATTTGTAAAAGGTAATACAGCCACGGCCTTGGCATCAAGTGAATCAGCCTGTTGATATGTGACAGCCACATCTGGTGGCGGCGAGGACTGCATTCTGGGATAAGCCAGGAGCCCTACAATGACCAGAAGCAAGACGATGATCATGGAGTTCCCCGTAAAGGGCTTCTGCGCTTCAGTTTGCTTTTCCCCTGATTTGGGTGATCGTCGCAAGCCCTCTGGGGTTAACTGGAAGGTCCAGGCCAACCCGATTGCTGCAGGGAATCCAGCAATCAGCAACCAAAATACTGTTTTGACCACATAAGCAGGTAAACCCAGCATAGGGATGACAATATCTGCTGCTTCCAGGAGGGCAAAACCCACTCCTAGATACACTGCAACGGCTCGGAAGACCCTCCGATTTCGGAGTTCTTGAATTATTCCGCCAGGACCGTTTTTTTGCTCGCTCATGATTTCCCCATCAGGTTTCTATTAGAATGGCTGAAAATGGTCTGGAGGCCATCGAAATGCAATATCTATTTTAAGATATAAATGGTCATGTTTAAACAGCTTATGTCTCTGGGGGGCTGAATTGTGATCAGATTATTGTCTATTTCAAAATCTCAGAGAAAGACAACTCAAGCCACCATCCAGCTTCCTGAATTCGGAGACATCAACTTCCAGGACAGCATATCCGGCCTGGATGATGGTCTGGAGGGCCTGGGGATATCCCGTTGGGACGAGAATTGTATCATTCACCCAGATACAATTTGCGGCATAACTTTCAGATTCATGGATGGGTAAAATATTGAATCTCCGGAAATCAGGATGAGTGAGAAACTCACCACAGGCTAAAAGATTATTGCGTTCCAGATAGGCTACTCCTGTCTTCAGATGGAGAACCTCCTTCAATTCAACCACAGATCCTGTAAGTTCATATTTTTGGAGATGAACGATCAGCTGATCCGCTCCCAGTTGGTTGGTACGGGCAGATAAGCCGATAAAGAAATGTGAATCCACCATCATCACATCCCCTGCTTCCAGAGTTCCTGGAGACTTGATTTCTTCGATACTCTCATAGTGGTTCTCAAGTAAACTTCGCATTCCCTCGATTTCTCCACGCCGGGAAAGGGCTCCAGGATTGGTAATAATGGCACACTCAGGGGTGAGTAGAGCCACATCTTCTACAAAGGTTGAATCGGGAAATGCAGGCATAGCTTCCAGACAGGTTACCTCCAACCCACATGATTCAAGCGCTTCGATGTATGCAGCATGTTGCTTGAGCGCCAGATCAAAGTCTGGTTTGCCGAGATTGGCAGAGGTGAGTCCATTGATCATAGAAGGTGCTGGGGTTCGAACGATGGCTTTGGTGAACATTTCCTGCTCCAGATCTCAATATTTTTAATGGAAAATATAATCATGTTGAAAATAACCGATTCCCTATTGCTCACAAGGTCTCAAAAAGCCACTCCGGGAATAGCTGATTGAAACAATTGCTAATTTTGGAAAAGAGTATCAATTTTTGCAGAATGGTCTATTTTGAGTTGAATCAAAATAAATGGGAAGAACGGGCAGACAATTGCCAGGTCATTCACGTAAGTGACCCATAATTCTACCAACAGAAAAATAACGAAGAATGGAGTACTTCAATGATTATTGATATCATTTTACCCCTATCCCTGGTATTTATCATGTTTAGTCTTGGGCTGAGTCTCACCATCAATGACTTCAAGAATGTTGCCAAGCAGCCAAAGGTATTTGCAGTGGGTATCCTGAACCAGATGGTGCTGCTTCCTCTGGTTGCATTTGGAATCATCCTGCTGTTTGGACTCACCAAGGAAATGGCTGTGGGACTCATGATTCTTGCCTGTTGCCCTGGCGGTGTCACCTCCAACATCTTGACTAAAATGGCCAAAGGAGATACGGCACTCTCCATTTCATATACAGCAGTGGTAAGTATCGTAAGCGTCATCACCCTGCCAATCATCACTGGCTTTTCTATTGCTTATTTTATGGGAGCTGAAGCTCCGGAAATCAGCGTCCTCTCACTTGGGTTAACCATGTTCTTGATCACAGCCATCCCCGTTGCTATTGGATTGTTGGTACATCATAAGGCGGAAACATTCACCCATGGCTTCGAACCCAAAGCCAGCAAGATTTCCGCCATTCTATTTGTCATCATTGTTATTGGTGCCCTCTCCAGTGAATGGGATACCTTTGTGAATAATGTTACCATTCTGGGACCTGGCATTGTAACCCTGATAATTATCATGCTGCTCATGGGCTATAGCAGTGCTCATCTTTTTAAAATGAATGAGGCTCAAGCTGTCTCTGTGGCAATTGCAACGGGAATTCAAAATGCCACGGTGGGCATTACAGTTGGAAATCTGATCCTGCCCTCTGGTGAAGGTTTATCTCTCCTCAGTTTGCCCTCAGGTGTGTATGGTATTCTTATGTATCTAGTTTGTCTGCCCATAGTTTTTGGCTACGTCAAATGGGTTCACACCAGGATTGTTGGAGTCCCTGCAGGATAATCTAGGTGAACCGGCTTATCTCTCAGGGATGAGACTTTACAAAAGCAGTAATTGATTAAAACCAATAGCTTAGGCCATATCATTTGTATATGGATCTATATCAGCACAATAACATATTGGCTGTCTATTATCAATTAATCCCTTTCAGTATACACCATTTAATACAATAAATAACACGCAGTTACAGTTGCTTTCTTCAAATAATGGCATGGGGATTGACAATGTAGAGAAGTGACAAGAGTTCTTTAACAAAATTCGCCGATGAAGGAGACCATCATGACAACATTGATGAAATCAGGTCTTATTATTTTGGCTGCAGCACTTGTTTTGAATGCCAATCCCATGGAGGCCGATGTACTTACAAAGCCCCAACCTGTGGGTGGCATCCCAGCAGTGTGTAAACATGTTATTTATCCTGAACTCGCAATGGAGCTGGGTCTGGAAGGAAATGTTACCCTGAGGTTTATGGTAGATGAATTTGGAAATGTTTCCAACATCCAGATTATTCAAAGTGGAGGCTATTTACTTGATGAAGCTGCCATGGCTGCAGTTACACGCACCGAGTGGATTCCAGCCACCCGCAACAATGAGAACTATTCCGTTCTGTTCCAGATCCCCTTCAAATTCTGCATCGATTAGATCACGTACCTCTCTGAGAGGTAGTCAGGATAAATAGCCTGTTTTGTCCTGACTATCTCTCAAAATAATGAATTCCAGGCACCCCCAATTGGGTACAGCGTCAATATGTTAGTTGATAAAGCGGGTACTGAATTTGCGAAGGGGCTATCAGTTAAAGTTACGATTACCCTTGCTGAGTGCCTTACTTACTGATCTTAAAAATTCTGGAACATCAAATGGCTTTTCAAACGTGTACTTGACACCCAGGGCTGAGACAAATTTTAGATACTCCGGGAAGCCTGCTGACATGGCAATTATTTCTGGAGCAGGGTGGTACTTCAAGAGTTCCATGCATACTTCAAAGCCTTCCTTGCGGGGCATAATTATATCTGTAATCACAAGGTCATGGTGCTCTTTGTTATAAAGATTTATGCCCTCAATTCCATCTGGGGCCAGATCAACTTTATAACCCTCCAATTCGAGCATTGTTACCATGAATTCACCCATGGATTCTTCATCTTCTATAACCAATATGTTCGACATAATTCACCTATTCCATTTTCCCCACGAAAACTGCATAAAGCATAAATTTACCACCTCTTACAGTTCAAAGATTGAGCCATTCTAAATTGATCTACTTATATCGCTGTTATTTTTACACTTACATAAACTTCTACAAAAATTGTGTAAACCACATATGTCAACAATTATTTACAATTCCTGCTGGATTGTAGGATTTATAGCACAGTTTGTTGGATTGTAATTCGGAGCGTACCAGGCTTCAGTATCCCCAAGATTGGAAAATCTTAATTCTTCTCCACCTTGAGGAGATCGCTGGACAACAACGCCAGCTTAAAGAATGGATCGATCACCTCGCTGTGTCCAAGCGTGGTAAATACGGTAACAATTTTTGAAGTCTTCAAGTCCGCTTCAGAGACATCATTTTTATCAAACCTTTGATTGGGAATTCCCCAGTCTGTCAAATCTTCAATCAATTCTGCGCTGTTTCGGCTCGTCCCCCCATTTGGTGTGGTAATATTGATCATTCTACCCTTATCGTTTTCAAGCCAATGGGTATAATTTTCCACCTGACCATAGAGCGCATCAAATAGATAGACTTCTGATATATGATCAGTTAACCCTCCCCGGTTTAGGACGAATGAAATAACGCGATAAGCGCCGCTATGGCCGGATAGAATGATTTTTCCAGGCACGGCTTTATCTATCTTTTTTTCGTGGCTGAGAAAAGCCAGTACATCTTCAACCAAAGCCTTAAAAATGAGGGGCTCCTCCAACTTGCCACCGAAAGAGTCGGAAGCATCCTTGGGACCTTCAGGGAAGACGAATATCGCATTTGCGTTGCTGGCGGAAAATTGGTCCAGCAGGTTAAATTTTTCTATTGATTCCTGAATACTATTCCCCCAGCCATGAAAATAGAATACCAGATCCACAGCATCTGTTTTACGGTAACTGTCTGGTACAAAAATAGCCACGGAGGAATCATTATAATGTTCTTCAAAACCAAAGTGGGTATCATTGTAATCATGGCCGTCAGCTCTCAGAGGATGCGGGAAAGAAGTATGTGAACTAGTAATTATGGTAAGCTGCCCAGCAGAAACTTGTGTCCACTCAGTGGACTTGCACATGGATAGACTGGCCATCAGAAATATTACCAGGAGAAATATTATTTTTTTCATGGGAGCCTCGCTTAATTCAGGGAATCAATTGTCCCCTAAACTAACCTCCAACATAGGTCTGGTCCAAGAATGAACCACCCAAGCAAACAGCTTAACACCCATTTTTACAACGAAGTAAACGAACAGAACGAATGGCCCTGTGCAGCTTCGTGATCTTCGTCAGACTTGTCTATCGAAACCCATCGGGTGTAGATAGATTCGTTGTGAGAGTAGAACAAATTAACGCTTTGCCCATGTCCGCATGCTCAATGACCAAATCTTTAAATTTAACTTTTAAGGGTGTTAATCGCTTCATTCACGATTATGTCAATAACAGTCATGTATGCAAAAATCCGCCTCCTACCCTAATACCCATATACCCCGTATACCCTATTTCCCTTATTCCCTTATTCCCATATACCCTTTACCCCAACTCCCCTACACCAAAAAAAGAGACCGCCCTTTTGGGACAGCCTCCTGTTGTTTATTGCGTCTTATTAAGGAGTTTTAGAAATAGGCTGATACAGCTATGGAAGTTGTTTCGTTGTTCGTGGCATAGTTAAATTTATAGCCCGTCAACTTGTCATAACCATCATCATAGGTGCCATTTTCATTGGTATCCAGATATACAAAAGCAGTGAGATTGCCTTCAGCACCAGATCCCAGGACGAATTTCTGAGTGGTTTTTTTGTTAACTTCGATTGGAAATTGATCGAGAACTTCTATTGTCGCACCTTCGCAATTTGAATAGCATCCATCAGAAATAGCCAGATACCAATCACCTTCTTCTGAAAAATAAGAATCATCGGTCCAGATCACGCCTGCATCCACGTAGCGAGGGTTTTCACAATTGCTTAAAACCAGTGCGATTAAAATGATAGCGATGATGTTTAAATTTTTCATGTCGGGCTCCTTGTTGGTGATTTCCTTGACACTCCCAGGTTAAGGATCACATCAATTTGAAACGTAAGGCTATCCCTAGTTGTGTGAATAAAAGTCCCCCAAAGAGATGGCATCTTTGGATTAGGCCAGGGGATTATTCCCCTAGAGACCCTTGTCAATACCATTTCTACTCCAGGGATTAGAAACTTGAGGAGAAGTAGTTAATCACACCTAATTGAAAAATAAATGAGTGGCAGGCCCTTGGTGGCAACTCTGTTGTGAGGTCGAGCTGGGCTGCTTGGAAATATTTTCCAAGCAAATCACAGAGAGGAATTATTCCACCATTGAAAAGGGTGGATTGTATAGTTCTGCTAGCTGACTATATTGATAGCGAAGTCACTATAAATATTGAAAGTTATTCATGTCCAACGTCTCCAGCGCACTTATAATTGAAAAAGAAATACCTACACGGATTTTGATTGTAGAAGATGATCCACAAATGGCAAAATTTATCAGTTTTAAATTGGGCTATCTTGGATATGAGGTAGTTGGGCATGCAACCAATGAATCCATGGCCATTCAACTGGCCAAGGAACTTCATCCAGATCTCATCCTCATGGATATTCTCCTGGACAATGATGATGACGGGATAGTGACTGCCAACAAGATCCTCTCCTTTACAGATGTTCCCATTGTCTATCTCACAGCTCAAGAAGATGATGCCGTATTCCAGCGTGCGAAAATAACGAAACCCTTTGGATATCTGTTAAAACCCTTCAATGATCGCGATTTAAATTTGGTGGTAGAAACTGCCACCTACCGACAGGACCAAAAATTAAAGTTGGCCCGCGCTTTGGAGGATGCTCGAAGCATCATTAACAGCTCCTTTGTCCTCATCATTAGCTTGAATCGTGAGGACAGAATTGTTGAGTACAATCAAGCCGCTGAGTGGGAACTGGGGTATCCCCATGATGAGGTTATCGGTAAAAGTATTCTGGATTACCTGTACCATAAGGAAGATCTTATTTTTATCAAAGATAATATTGCCCGGGGGAAACGCTGTCAGCTGGAAATAGAATTTATACATCACAATGGGAAAAACTTGAATTGTCTGCTTTCCCTCTCCCTCTTAAAAGACTCCCATGACAACAATAATGGAATCTTGATGATTTCACATTAGGGTTTCCAGCAGCTCCACATCATTACCCCCCTATTCTGACATTTCTACATCTATACAATGAGATTCTATAAACCCATTTATTCATGGAAATTTAGGAAACTATTTATTGGGAGGATTGGAATCGCTGGTGAAAGCTGAGTCTTGCTAATTGGATTTTAGTGAAAAAGTAAAGGCTGTCCCTTCATCGGGCACACTCTCTACAGTTATGCTGCCACCTAGTTCATCCACAAATTCCTTGACTAGAATTAATCCAAGACCACTGCTGGGTTCTCCATTGGTCCCATTCCGTTTTAATTCGTTTTCCAGGGTGAAAATATTTGCATGTTCTGCTTCAGGGATGCCAATTCCGTTATCTGTGACGCTCACAAATACATGAGAATCAGCTCTGGATGCTGAAATTTTAACCTCTCCCCCTGGGCGAGTAAATTTGATGGCATTGGATATCAGGTTTCGTAAAATTGTGCCCACCATATCTGAATCTGCAAAAACCACAATATCATCATCAATCGCGCTGCTGAGAGATATGTTCTTCTCCCGTGCCTGATTCTCGTGCAGTGATAGTTCATGATGTATTAATTTACCCAGGTTTTCCTCAACCATATTCACCTGCATCACCCCGGTTTGAAAACGTGACCAAACCAATAAATTCTCCAGGAGTCTGAAGGTATTTCTAGTCGTGTCGCTCATTGTCGTCAGCAGATCCAGAATTTTATCTCTGGAGAGGGTTGGGAATAGTTCTATAGCAGTTTCCATAAGTTGCATGGTGCCACCCAGAGGTGATCGAAGATCGTGAGAAATGATGGAAAAGAACTTATTCTTGGTGGCGACCAGACGCTCAAGCTCATTGCGTTGGGCATCCACAACCTGTAAGGTTTTTCTTTTTGAGAGATACATAAATATGAGTATAAATGAGAAAACCAGGATAGAAAATATTACTGCAGCTAATAGCAGCTGTGTGGTTCGCTGTTTATCCAGCTTAACTTTTATGAGGTGATTTTCGAAATGAAGCGTATTAATCTCCTGGCGACGCGCTTCCCGGTCATGAAAGTTTTTCATGCCAGTTATTTTCACTGAAGCCAGCCGATCAGCAAGCCTTTGGGTTGAGGAGGTCTGAAAGGCCAGGTAATCATAGGCGTTCTCGAGATCTCCCTGCTCACGATACATGTCCGCTAACACCCCATATAATCTATTCTCCATACGACGTTGTTGAGAGTCAGTAGCCAGCTTCAATCCCGTTTTTGCTGTATCTATTCCGGCCTGCTGTTGTCCCATATCATATAATGAACGACCCATGTATTCATAAATTTGTGTTAACACAAGTACATCCTTGCCACTTTGCTTTAGCACTCTGGATTGTTCCAGATAGTCAATGGCCTTGGGGAAATTTTTGAGCTCATATTCGATTTTACCCAAATTTTTCAGGGTAATCGCAAGTCCATGTGAGTTGTTGGCGGTGGAATGGATTTTGTAAGATCTTAAAACGAATTCCTGTGCTTTTCCGTACAGTTTTTGGCCAAAGTATATGTCCCCAATCTGATCCAGGCAGATGGCTACTCCAAGGCTATCCTTGACCTCCCTTTCATACGTATCCAGACTTTTATACAAATAATCCAGCGCTTCATCGTGCAACTCTAAATCTTTATAGATATTTGCCAATGAGTACTGAATCCAGGCTGCCCCTTCATTGAAACCAATTTCGGTATAGTGTGTCTCAGCTTTGGTGATATAATTAATTGCTTCTTCATATTCTCCCATGATTCTGTGGATATTTCCCAGGAGTGAATAGCAAGCTCCCATGGTGCGGTGATCTCCTGCCCGGGTCGCAGCTTCAACGCCATCAAGGTAATTTTTTATGGAAGCTGAATTATTGCCCTGGGCACTTTCCAAGACACCCAGCTGAATAAATATTTTTGCAGTGAGTTGATCATTACCTGACTTCCGCGCCAAACCCAAAGCGCTGGCCTGAAATATTTTTGCCTGTTCCAGATTCCTACGATTGAAATAAAACATTCCCTGATAATACTGTATGTATGCCAGATGTGGTTTGTACCCCTGTAATACAACTATCAAGGAGTCAAAAGTCTCCTCAACACCTGACGAGTCAATGGGAAATCGGGTTTTTACTTCTTCCAGAATGTTTTGGAGCTCATCGACTTTATTGATAAGGGTGCGGTCTGGATCAGCTGCCAAAACCTTTCCCATTCCAGAAAGTGATAGGAGTACTGCTACGGTAACGATAAATGATTGAGGAAGCCGTGGATTTTGAAAATATCTCATCTCAGAAGTTCCTAAGAACTCCCTCAGGGATGCTTTTAATATATTTTTTCCTTTAATTGGATTTACTCCCCACAAATAATTAACTCTTTTTGCCATCCACGTTTGATATCAGCTCTGGTTCATTGATTGAGGCATATGCAAGCGGAACCGATTTCCTCTTGTTGTGTTTGGTTCAACCCAGACCCTTGCATTATGGGCCTGAGCAATGCGTTTTACAATGGCCAATCCCAGCCCCCGCCCCACCTTCTTTTCTTTGGCGAGTTGGATATTACGCTCAAAGACGAGACCCCTCTCCTGCTCAGAGATCGTTATTCCAAAATCATCCACACTAATCTGAACACCAGCTTCTTCCCAGGCTTGAACAATTATTCTTTTTCCCATACTGGCGTATTTGATGGCATTGCTAATATAGTTTTTAAAAACTTCACTCAATATGGGATTTGCATGAATTTCAAGATTGGCAGGACAGTTCAATTCCAGGGTCATATTTGCTTCTTTGAGGAGCCCTGAGAACTCATCAATTGTTTCTTTTAGCATGTCATGTAAATTCAACACTTCAAGTGGGATCGTTTCCCCTACGACTGTCTGACTCAATAAGGTTGTGTTCTCCAGTACCTGTAGAAGCCGTGTGCTCCCCATATGAATATGTTCAATCAAAATATTATCAGGAAATTGTACGCGGGCTAATTCGGAGAAATTATAGATACTCCCTATGGGATTTCTAAGATCATGGGTAATAATATCCAGCAATAATTCTTTTAATCGCTCAGAGACAGCAAGTTTATCATCAGCCTGTTTTGCAACAAGGGAAGTCGCTATCTGGGATGAAACAAATTCCAGCAGACTGAGGTGACTCTCATCAAAATGATCCTCATCGTCATAACTTTGAACGACAATGACTCCTACACATCTAGCCCCAATTATCATGGGAGTACCCAGCCAGATTTTAGAAGGGGTTCCCGTTAGAATTATGTCTCCTTTTTTGTCCATTCTGACCATATCACCTGCATCAGCCATCAATGATTTTTTACTATTTATCACGTATTCTGTCATCCCTTTCCCAAATAATACGGTCCCAGGATTATCGTCAAACTCATCAATAAAAACTGGGAATGACAACTTTTCGTGCTCTGAATCAGTGACAGCGATATAGAAATTTTTTGTATCCAGTACTTCACCTAGATATGAGTGTATACTTTGACACAGGTCGTCAAGGGATTTGGATAATTGCCCGGCACTTGCGATCTGGAACAGGACTGCTTGCAATTGATACTCTCTTCTCAGCTTCTCCTCAATATGTTTCCGCTCATTTATATCCAGTGTGTAAGTCGTCAAAGTAATTCGGA
>JACKQG010002413.1_pt1 | contig 24456 bp, 24 predicted proteins | sample 8237621 | NCBI WGS metagenome assembly JACKQG01 (sample SAMN15677084, study PRJNA649215) | marine metagenome | biome: marine; feature: Black Sea; material: saline water; isolation source: suspended particulate matter (SPM) from the Black Sea western gyre | collected 2013-06-09/2013-06-10 | depth... | reverse complement strand
ATCTGGGTTAGAAATTCTTTTGCACAAAAAACGAAGATTTGACTTGTAATACTACAGGTTCCGAACCTGCGGGAGGTTAAAATACCAATACTAATTGCTAAAGGCATCTATGTGTCATTGAATATCTATGCTCTTTTAGATCAGAAAGAACACAGGGTGGCTGGTGATATACGAGCTGTACAGGTATTAACTCATGATATTTCAGTCAGGTGGATTAGCAAGTGGACTCTATTTCTGCCAGCTTTGAGCAGGTGATTTTGTTGAAAAAAAGCGGAGGTTATTTTTTAAATAACAAAAAAATTTACAGTCTCCCCCCTATTTCATATCAATCGATTCTGCTTCTTGATAGAGAAATAGTATACAATTACCTTTTTCTTATTTGAAAATGAAACTATTTCTTTTGCCAAAATGCATTTAATTGCAGCTATTATAATTACTCTAAAATATTGTACAATTTCACTATTGACATTATCCGAAAATTATATTACATTTATCCATTAAAGTTCAAATTATAAAAGGAAAACACAAAATGGGTAAATCAAAAACACTATATTTAATAGACAGCATGGCAATGGCATATCGCTCCTATTTTGCATTACAGCGAGCACCATTGATTACCTCAAAAGGGGAAAACGTAAGCGCGGTATTTGGGTTTCTGAAATCCGTGTTGAGAATTTTGGATGAACAAAAACCGGATTATTTTGCCGCGGTATTTGATACACCTCATCGGACATTCCGGCATGAGATGTATCCTGAATACAAAGCCACCCGCGAAAAGATGCCTGAGGAAATGAGCGACCAACTTCCGCGAATTAAGGAAATGTTAGAAATATTGAATATTCCCATAGTAGAAGTCCCGGGATTTGAAGCGGACGATGTAATGGGTGCTTTGGCAAAATTGGCTGAACCTGAAAAAATTGAAACCTACCTCGTCACCGGCGATAAAGATTTTATGCAGCTTGTTTCACCGTTGACGAGAATTTACAATCCCAAACGTATCAATGAAAACCCCGAAGTAATGGATGAACTTGGCGTGTTGAACAAAGTTGGTTTACCACCGGAAAAAATAATTGACTACCTGGGATTGATGGGAGACTCATCGGATAATGTACCGGGTGTTCCCGGAATAGGTCCCAAAGGCGCTTATACCCTGCTTTCCCAGTTCAAAAATATGGATGAAATTTATAAAAATTTAGACAAGGTTAAATCGGAGAGTACAAAGAACAAATTGGCACAAAACAAGGAACTTGCTTTTTTGTCTCGCAAATTGGTAACAATCGATACTGAAGTAAAAGTCCCGGTTGAAATAATAAATCTAACGACCAATCAACCGGACAAGCCGCGGGCTTTTGCTTTAATGAAAGAACTTGAATTTAATTCGTTGCTTAATCGGTTTGCTGAATCAAAAGAGACACAACAGGTGGAATATGTTACCATTAAGGATATGCCACAGTTGCAAAAGTTAGCAGCAAATCTAAATAATTGCAAACAGTTTACATTAGACCTGGAAACTACGGATGTTGATCCCATGAGAGCAGAAATTGTTGGTTTGTCATTTTCATGGAAAGAAGGGGAGGCTTTTTACGTTCCTGTTGATAGTGCCGCCGGCGCGGTCGCTGACGATTTATTCAGCAAAAAAGAATTTACAGGTCTGCCGGCGCAGAAAGTTTTGGACATTCTTAATCCAACCTTAATCGATCAAAATATCAAAAAGTGCGGACAAAATATAAAATATGATTTGATGATTTTATCACGCGTTGGCATAGAAGTGCAAGGTGTTGATTTCGATACGATGGTAGCCAGTTACCTGATCAATCCATCATTGCGCCAGCACAATCTTGATGCACTGGCTTTGCAATATTTTAATTATCAAAAAGTACCCACCAGCGACCTCATTGGCAAGGGCAAAAACCAGATCAGCATGGCAGATGTCCCGGTTGAGAAAGTCAGCTTTTACGCTTGCGAAGATGCTGATTATACGCAGCGGCTTCGTACAGAACTTGAAAAGGGATTAGCTGACAGGGATTTGAGAAAACTGTTTGATGATGTTGAGCTGCCTTTACTTCCTGTGCTGATGAAGATTGAAAAAAACGGCGTATCTTTGGATGTCCCTTTTCTTCATAAAATGTCCAAACAATTGGATTTGGGATTGAGCAAGAACCAGGAAAAAATTTTCAAGCTTGCGGGGCAGGAATTTAACATCAATTCGCCCAAGCAACTTTCGGAAATTATGTTTACAAAATTAGATCTGCCGGTGATCAAAAAAACAAAGACAGGACCTTCCACAGATGTCAGCGTGTTAGAAACATTGGCAAAAGATCACGAACTGCCCCAGGAAATTTTGGAATTTCGCCAGCTTTCAAAATTAAAATCCACCTATGTTGACGCCTTACCCAGGCTGATCAATCCAAAAACCGGCAGGGTTCACACATCCTATAATCAAACAGTTGCTGCCACTGGCAGACTTTCTTCCAGCAATCCCAACCTGCAAAACATTCCTATCCGAACAGAAATTGGCAGACAAATCAGGAAAGCTTTTGTGCCGATAGACAGCAATCATATTTTAATTGATGCTGATTATTCTCAAATTGAATTGCGCATCATGGCGCATCTGTCAAAGGATAAAGCATTGATCAAAGCATTTGAGCAAGGCGCTGATATCCATCGAAGCACTGCTGCCCGCGTTTTTAAGGTCGAACCGGAAGATGTTACGGATGACATGCGCCGCCGCGCCAAAGAAGTGAATTTCGGTATCATGTATGGCATGGGCGCCTTTGGATTATCCAACCGGTTGGACATTCCCCAGGATGAAGCGGAAATGTTTATCTATAATTATTTTTCTTATTATCCCGGGATCCAGGAATTTATGGAGGAATCCAAACAAATGGCGCGGGACAAGGGATATGTAACAACCCTGTTAAACCGGCGTCGTTATTTACCGGATATTAATAGCGACAATCGCAGAATGCGTGAATTTGCCGAACGTAACGCCATTAACACACCGATTCAAGGTACGGCTGCTGATTTGATAAAAGTAGCGATGATCAATATTTCTCAAAAATTGAAAGAAAAAAAGTTGAAAACGAAAATGATCATGCAGGTACACGATGAGTTGGTTTTTGAAACGCCAAACGTAGAATTGGATGATGCAATGGAATTAATCCGTTATGAAATGGAAAATGCTATAGAGCTCGATGTAGCGATTAAAGTTGATATTGATACGGGGATGAATTGGTTGGAGGCGCATTAGTTGGTTATCAGTTCAATTTTTGTTTTTTCAAAAGGTTAATAAGAAAAGTATCCTTTTGATTCGAAAGGCAAAAATATTTGGCAAAGGATATTTATGAATATTTCAGAATCAGAACACATAGAATTCAAAAAGTCGCTTACACAGCTTAAAAGTTCATTAAAATCAATAGCAGCTATTTTGAACAAACACAATAAAGGCGAACTCTTTTTTGGATTAAAAGATGACGGAATCCCAATAAAAAACACCTACTCTGAAAAAACACTCAGAGATATTTCTCAAACCATATCACATAAAATTGAACCAAAAATTTATCCCAACATAGCTTTTGTTGAATTTAATTCAATCAAAGTAATAAAAGTTACTTTTGAAGGCTTTGATGTACCATATTCAGCTGATGGCAGATATTATCTGAGAGTCGCCGATGAAGATAAATTGCTTTCTTCAGCCGAACTCAGAAAAATAGTTCTTGATAACCAGGATGTTACGCTGGGATAAACTTACAAACAGGAATGCTTCACTAAAAGACGTTGCTTCCATCAAAGTAAAAGAGTTTTGTAAACTATCCGGCACTTCATTTACAAATTTAAACGATATTTTTGAGTCAATGGGATTGTTATCAAAAAAAAATCTTTTAAATGCGGCGGTTATTCTGTTCGGCAAACAGCCTCAAAAATTTTATTCCAATGCAAAATTAATGTGTTCGGTTTTTGCGGCAGATAATACGGCACATATTATCGATCAAAAAGAGTTCGCTGGCGACCTATTTTTCCTCATTACAGAAGCTGAAAGTTATATTCTGAAAAACATACATATTGGAATGAACGTAAAGGGTTTGTTTAGGGAAGACATTCCAGAAATTAACAGGGAAGCGCTCAGGGAAGTTATTATTAATGCGTTTCTTCATCGTGATTATTTTGATCCGGATTTTATAAGTATCAATATTTTTAAAAATCGTCTTGAAATAAAAAATCCTGGAGGATTATTTGGCGGGCTCAAAATTGATGATATCCTACGTCGGAATATTTCAAAACGGAGAAACGAAGTAATTGCTGATATATTTAGCCGGGCTCGTTTTGTGGAGAGAAAAGGACGAGGTATTGCTTTGATTTTGGAAAAAGAACCTGACACTCATTTTGAACAGATAGGCGAAATTTTTATCACAACCATAAAGCGAAAAATTAAATTAATCCCCCAAGTTGATGGGGGATTAACTGGGGGATTAAAAAATGTATTTGAGTTAATAAAAACAAATCCCGGGCAAAATACAAAGTCAATTTCTGTTGAAATATCAAAACCTGAAAAGACGGTTGAAAAATGGATTAAGAAATTGCGGGAATTGAATTTAATTGAATTCAGGGGAAGTAAAAAAAGCGGTGGATATCACATGAAATAAACAAAAAGGACACCAAAATCCATAAAAATCAAATAAAAATTCCTAATTCATACAGAGTGCTGGTAACCGGAATTACATCGATACACGGCTGGCCGATATTCTCTAAATTGCAGAAACTGCTGCCGCAGGATCGTTTATTTGGAGTCGCACCACCAAAATCAAATTTTTTGGACGTAAACAATATTATATCGTTTTGTATTACAGACAAGGAAAATTTAGTCCAAATTAAAAATGAATTTCGACCAACCCATGTGATTCATTGCGCAGGTGTTTGTGACCTGGATGTATGTGAAGATCGTCCGCAGTGGGCTTACTCATTAAATGTGTCAGGCACAAAAGCGGTGGCGGATGTGTTTGGCGAAAATGCTTCAATTATTTATATGAGCACTGACCTGGTATTTTCCGGAAATAATCCACCGGCTGGCGGTTATTCTGAAGACCATGAACCTGATCCGGTAAGTGTTGCCGGAAAGACTTTTCTTGAGGCAGAACAGTGTCTTAAAAAAAACAAAAATTTTTGTATTATCAGGTTGGCGCTGCCGCTTGGCGATTCTGTAAATGGCGAGAAAGGGGCGATTGATTGGATTGATTGTCGGTTCAAACGAAACCTTCCTGTAACACTTTTCCATGATGAATATCGAAGCTGTATCACCTGCGAAGAAATAGGTGAGATGGCAATTTCAGTGATTAACTTAAATCTGAAAGGATTGTTTCATTTTGGCGGTGATAAGCCCTGGAGTCTTTACAACATTGGAGAGTATGTTTTAACCAAAGCTGGCTATTCGCCTGATCTGTTGAAGGGCATTTTGAGAAACCAGGAAAAAAATGGTCCGCCACGCATTGGTGATGTGTCGATGAATTCAAGTCGATTGAAAAATTTGATAACTTGATTCTGGATACTTGATTCTCGATACTGGATGGGTAGGGTGTATCCAGTAACGAGCAACCAGCATCAATAATCTTTAGTCTCTAAAAAATTATTTTCTTGCACAATGTACAAAAAATTTATAGAACACGGATTTAACGGATCGAACGGATTTACACAGATTAATACGTTCATAAAAAAATCCGTGATGATCCGTCAAATCCGTTCGATCCGTGTTCTATTCTTTTTGATTCTGGCTTGTCCAGGTTGGGGAATTCAGAAACTCTCATAAAACGAAATTTTATCTTTAAACAAAAGAATTATGCCCATTTACTCTACAGCCTGTCCGCTTTCTTTTTTGGCGGAAATAATTCTGCTATTAATTATTCTGCTACCATTATTGCAAACTTAAAACAAATAGTTTTTTTAACAACTGATCATTAAATATTGAGATGATACTTTTTTCTTGACTATTTGTTATAACTGTTTTATATTGTCAATCAATAAATTTTGTAACTATTCAGCCATCGGTTGTATCAATGTCATTCTGAACGAGGGATGGGGGTAGTGATGATGGGAAGTGAAGAATCTCTTATTATTTTAACAAAAGTTTGAATATTGGGGAGATTCTTCGGTCGCAAGCTCCCTCAGAATGACTTTTGTAATTACGCTGAATAGTTACTAAATTTTTAATAATTTTCAAACTAATTACTCATATTTCAGAAAGGGAAATGTTTAATGGAAAAGAAAAATAGTTTTTTGATCTATCTTTTGGTAACTGTATTTTTGTTGGTTAGCGTTCAACTTTTTTCTTCTGAGCAAGAAGACCTAATTAAAATACAGCAGGCAATTCAGGCAAAAGGCGCCAAATGGACTGCCGGCTCAAACTGGGTGACCAAACTTTCTCGTGAAGAACAAAAAAGACTTTGCGGTGCAATAATGGAAAAACCTGATCCATCTGAGGCTAAATTACTCACTTTACCTCAAATAGAAAATCTGCCTGCAAAACTTGACTGGCGGGATAATAATGGTAATTGGGTGACGCCAGTAACTAACCAGGGAGCATGTGGCAGTTGCTGGGATTTTTCTGCTGTGGCACAGATTGAAGCATGGTGGAAAATAAAAAACGCAAATCTCGACTCAATGCCCGATCTATCCGAGCAATTTGTTCTTTCCTGCAGTGATGGAGGTTGTGATGGTTGGTCTGTTGCCGGCGCCCTGGATTTTGTGAAGGCAAATGGTATCCCAACCGAGGCATGTTTTGGTTATTTAGCGGATGATACTGTACCCTGCGATAATGTTTGTCCTGAGTGGCAGAATGAAGCCATTACAATCCCCGGATGGGGTTTTGTCACATTAGAAGAAGCAATAGTTGATAATATAAAAAATGCTGTCTTCCGCCATCCTGTTTCCGTGAGCTATATTGTTTATCAAGATTTTATGGCATACTCCGGCGGCGTTTATGAGCATGTTTGGGGGGAAGTTGAAGCAGGTCATGCAGTGTTGATCGTTGGCTGGGATGATGAACTTGAGTGTTGGATCGTCAAGAATAGTTGGGGACCCAACTGGGGAGAAAGTGGATATTTTCGAATCAAATGGGGCGATAGCGGGATGGGGTCTTATTCTCCATTTATTTGGGATGAAATTATTACAGAACCTTCACTTGCCTTATCAACAAATGAGGTGGGTTTTTCTTTAACAGTGGGTGATTCTGCTGTTGAATATGTTACTGTATATAACACTGGATCAAAATTGCTGCATTATTCATCTGCTGATTACAAATTAACTGGTAAATTTCATTCGGATGATTTTAATTCCTTTGATGGTTTATCCTGGTGGTGCGGTGATCCTGAACTGGGAGGATATATTGATCACTGCTTGCATTATCTTCAAACACCGGCAATAGATTTAAGCACGACAACTTCCCCTAAACTTAATTTTATGGTTAATTGGTCAATGGAAGATTCAGCCGGTGCTGATCCTCCATGGGACGGTTGGGATGGTTGCAATGTCTGGGTGTCGGTTGACAGTGGTGAAACATTTGATGTTATTAATCCAACGACTCCGGAATATACCTGTCAGAGTATGTGGAGTTTTGGGCATCCTGAACAGGGCTGGGACTTTGGCGAAGGTATTCCAGGGTGGGCAGGTATAAGTGGAGGATGGCTGCCCGCTGAATTTGATCTAACGCCTTATATATCGGATAATGTTGTTATTTGCTTCGCGCTTGCATCTGATCTTGCTTATTGTACAATCGACGATCCCAAACTAAAAGGTTTTTTTGTGGATGAAATCAAAGTGACAGAAGGATACTCAATTCTTTTTGAAAATAACGGCGAAGACAACGGTGATATGCATGTTGAAGGTATTGCTGGTGAATCAATTACTGATTGGCTTAACACTTCAAACGGAGCGGGTGTGATTGAGCCAAATGGATCTAAAGAAATGGAAATTATTATTAACACAAGAGAACTAATACCTGGTAAGTATTTTGGAAATATAAAAATTATGTGTAATGATACGTCCTTATTGTCTTCTGCAGAGATCGATGTAAACCTGGAGCTTGTTGCCCCTCAATACGACCTTGCCATCAAAGATGTCTGGCTCCCCGGTGAAAGTATTCCCATCCTTTTCCCTGTCGAGTTAGGTGCAACAGTTGTCAATATGGGACAAAATGATCACAGCAACTTTGATGTTCTCATTATGGCGACAAACAAGGGACAGCCTTTTTATAGCGACACAACACATGTTGATATTTTGCTTGTTGATGAAACAAAAATGATCAAATTCGATCCCCTGTTAGTAACTGAACCAGGTGAATTGGATTTTTCCATTTCATTAATGAACCTTACGGATGACTACAATGACTATAATAACACTGCTGTTTCCATCAGTCAGGTCAGCAATTTGATTGATGGATTTGAAGTTCCCACGAACTTTTGGGATTTTCAAGGTGGTTGGGGGCTTAGTGACATGGGCGGTTCAAGTGGCAATTCTTGTGTTCATGTAAATGGCGGAAAACTTCCCTATGCACATAATATGAATGCAATTATGACTTTCATTCCCGGGTTGGATGTCAGCGCGATTGATAAACTCACGCTCAAGTTCTGGGCAAGGTATTTAACTGAGGAAGATAAGGATGTCTGCTATGTTGAGGCAAGTGGCGATCAAGCGAATTGGACGCAATTGTACTCATTATCAGGAAATGGCTTTAAGTGGTGGTCGCAGCATGAAGTTGGTTTAAGGAGCTTTATTGAAGCCGGCTATGAAAAAGTCTGGTTCCGTTTTCGTTTTGTTTCCGATGGAGAAAAATCTTTTGTGGGTGTATTGATCGATGATATTGAAGTTTACATCACAAATCCGACAGATGTAAAATCTCAACCCGAAACCACAACAATTCCAACGGAATGGAAATTATTTCAAAATTACCCGAATCCATTTAATATGGATACAAATTTTTCATACAGCTTGAAAGAAACAGGTGATGTTAAATTAACTATTTTTAATGTCAATGGAAAGGTTGTTCGTAATTTGGTTAATTTGCGCCAGTCTGCCGGATCTCATACAATTAGCTGGGATGGAAGAGATAATTCAGGAAATGTTGTGGGAAGTGGTGTTTATTTGTACCAGTTGAAAGTTAGAGATAAATTTTTTGATACCAGGAAAATGATATTGTTGAAATAATTGTGTACATTCAACAAGTGTCAACGAAGATAAGGCTGAATAATTCCAACGGATGAGCAGCCAACGGATATGAATTAAAGCTTTTAATGAGCCTAAAACTAAATAAACCGGCAGCCAAAATCCGTTGGGAAGAATTTTTTTTTTCAACTGCGCGTTCTCATATATTCTTTATCTACCAGGTGAACGGTTACAAATATGTCAAAGATATAATGATAAGAATAAAATTTTTCGGATATAAGAGTAATGGATAAAATTAAAACCATAGGAAAACGGAAAAAGAGTCCGGGTGGATTAGTAAACACAAACAACCTGTTGAAGTTAGTTATTGAACTTCGGGGAAATAAACCATTTTATCCCAAAGGACTCTATCGTTTTAAAAGCTTTGAGGAAAAGGAAGAATGGGAAAAAAAAATGAGGAGTCGTTAGAATCAAGACCTCCCACTGTTGAGGACTTGCTGGAGTTATGTAAAAATTTAAACCAGAATAATGTCGCCTATATTGTAATTGGTGGAATGGCAGTAATCCACCATGGATTTGTGAGAGCGACAGAAGATATTGATTTATTAGTCGAAACTTCTGAAAATAATGAAAAGAAATTAAGACAAGCTCTCTTGTATCTTCCTGATAAAGCTGTAAATGAATTAAGAGATAATGATATTGAAAATTACACAGTTGTTCGAGTCGCTGATGAAATAGTTATAGACCTTATGAAAAGCGCATGCGGAATTGAGTATAAAGAAGCTTCAAAATCTATTATACATGTTGATATAAGCGGAGTTATTATTCCATTTGCGAGCATTGAACTGCTATTGCGGATGAAACAGACTTTAAGAGAGAAGGATTCATTGGATAGAATGTTTCTGATAGAAAAAATAAAAAAGAGTGAATAAAAACAAATTGCTTTCTTTCCCAATAATCTGAAAATGAATAAAACATTAAACTGGCTACTCGATGGCGATCCCTCCATTCGCTGGCAAACTTTACGGGATTTAAGTAATGCACCGGTCAACGAATACGAAAAAGTACGAGCAGAAATAGCGGTACAAGGTTGGGGCGCTGAACTGCTTTCCAAACAAGACCCATCCGGTACCTGGGCTGGCGGACTTTACTCACCAAAATGGATATCCACAACTTATTCCATGCTTTTGTTAAGAAGATTGGGATTACAACCTGAACATCCACAAGCGCTAAAAGGTTGTGCTTTATTAATAGATAAAGGCTTCTACCAGGATGGCGGTATTGCTTTCTCTAAATCCTGGGGAAGAGGGGAAACCTGTGTTACCGGCATGGTGCTATCCATTCTTTCCTATTTTCATTATCAGGATGAACGAATCAGCCGGTTAGTTGAACATCTGCTAGAACATCAAATGGAAGACGGTGGGTGGAACTGTCAATCTTACAAAGGGGCAACTCACAGTTCATTTCATACGACGATTTCTGTGCTGGAAGGTCTGCGGGAATTTGAGAAGACCTTTAATGAAATAACAGCAGAAGTTCAGAAAGCACAACAGACAGGAAGAGAATTCCTGCTGCAACATCGTTTGTTCCGATCCAGCAGAACCGGGGAGATTGTCAAACCTGTATTCACGCGTTTTTCCTTCCCACCTCGCTGGCATTATGATATTTTGAGAGTTTTGGATTATTTTCAGGAATGTAACGCTGAACGAGACAATCGTTTGATCGATGCCATAGAAATTGTTCATAAGAAGCGCAAAAAAGATGGCAGATGGTTGCTGCAAAGCCATCATCCTGGGAAAGTATTTTTTGATATGGAAAAGGTAAGCGAGCCAAGCCGCTGGAATACGTTACGCGCGCTGCGAGTACTGAAATGGTGGAATAAAGAATGATCAGTTTCTTGAAGCAGAATCGCTGGACTTTGTTATCACTCATATTAATTATTCCGATTGGATTTTACAGTAAATTTTATAAGGGACCTGTTCATGTCTGGGTAAATGATTCATTGGGCGGCGCGTTTTATGAAATTTTCTGGTGCTTGCTGATATTTTTATTCTTAAACAACGTTGCTCCCTGGAAAATTGCTATTGCTGTTTTTTCCATTACCTGCGGATTGGAATTTCTGCAGCTGTGGCACCCTCCTTTTTTAGAATTGATTCGCAGTAATTTTATCGGTAGAACAATTATCGGGACTTCGTTTGTGCCGTCAGATTTTATTTATTATGTTGTTGGTAGTTTGATCGGATGGATTTGGTTGGTATTGTTAAAAAAACATCGTAGATGTTTTATTATTGTAAAATAAATCACCTCCAAAAGTTAACATCCTCGTAGAGGATGAATAAAAGAATAAAATATTGTTAAAAATAATTTTGATATTTTGTGGAAATGGATAACCACCCATGAAGGTGTTTTTGAGTGTATCCCACCGGTCGCAGGCGCTATTACACTATTAAGGCACACTTTAAATATGAGTTCAAATGACTTTGTTGTTAAACTACGGGATGAAAAGGATGTACTAATTGTTCCCGGGGAGCAGTTTTTCATGGATGGTTATCTGCGGATTGGTTTTGGTTGTGCGGCTGATCAATTAACAGAGGCTTTGACCAGGGTGAGCGATTTGATGAAAACAATACCTGTTGATAATTTTTCCCTGAAATAGTTTTAAATGGAGTGATGGAGCTTTGGAGTATTGGGAAACCAATTGCTCCAATAATCCATCACTCCAGTACTCCATTATACCAAATATAGACAATGGAAATATCGACAAAATTTTGTCTATGTTTGTAACCTTTTAGTGCCTACCTCGGCGTATGATCCAAATACTGGTCCAAAGGATTAGCAGCAGAAGTATTCAACGACTTGATCCAATCAATCGTTGGCTGCCGGTAAAGGATTGATGTATAATATGGATCCGTGTCATATAAAGAAAAATTATTATCGGACCTGGCATAAAGATAATCAGTTGTGAGTACGCGGTAGGTTTTATTATCTTCCAAAGGTGTCCCGTCATCAAGTTTGAAGCCATTTTTTGTCATCCCGCCAACAATCAAATCATGCATATCATCCGTAACATCTTTAATCTCTGTCCCGGTTAATTCCAACTCGATGATATTATTTTCAAAAGGAAGCACGCCGACAATTGTCCCTAATGTTATGTCACCGGCTGGAATGGATTGCCTTATGCCGCCTGCATTGGTACATGAAATATCTGCTGCCGGATAAGCGAATAGCCATGAATCGGTCACCATGTTGTGCATACCATTTGAATGTCTGTTTATTTCAGCTTTCGCATACCCGATAACTTCTGATAGTGTGGCATTTGTCTGGCCCTGCCAATAAGTTACAATTGTTGATATTTCAGGGTCCGGGCTGCCACCAATGTTTTCTACGACATCCTGTTTTTTGCTGACAACTGTGTCACCGGCAGTGTCAAAAACCAATTCAACTTTTGCATAACCTTGCATGTATGAACCGGATTCGATAATGGCTATTCCATTTAAACTGTCATTAACTACTCTATGACAGTGTCCACCCCCGATCACTGAAATCCCTAATTCTTTTGCAATTGGAATCAAAGCCCGGATCTCTCCGGCACATATATGCCCGGCTATGACCAATAGTTCTGCTCCATCTTGCTTGGCTTTGGGGACAACTTCCTGCAGCGCGTCAGCATAATTGATAAAATCAAAATCTTTTACATGATCGGGGAAGGTGCTTAGCGGCGTTGTGGTTGTCGTCAACCCGATGATGCCGATTTTTATGTCATTAACTTCTTTGATAAGATAAGGCATTGCGAAATCCGGAATTTCACCGGTCGTTTTGCTCTTAATATTAGCCGAAAGAAAGGGAAATTCGGATTGCTCCAATCGTTCCATCAAGCCCTCAACTTTAAAATCAAACTCGTGGTTGCCGATAGCTGCTGCGCTGTAATCCATGGCATTCATTACTTGTGCCATTGCCTCACCATGTGTCCAGGTGGAAATTGCCGGCCCAGTCCACATATCACCACCGCTTAATATCAAATAAGGTCCACTTTCTGTGTAGCCCTCTTTTTCTTTCCAGAGTCCCACCATCCCGGCAGCGCCGCCATGAGTGGTTGTTGCTTCCATCCAGCCGTGTTCATCATTTGTATAAAGTATGGTCAAGTTGCGGAAATTTTTTGAGGGATCGGGCGGATTAAGCGGAATGTTTTTTTTACAAGAAATGGTAAAGAAAATTAAGAAAAAAAGGAAGTTTAGCTTGGTTACTCTTTTAATAGTTTTGCTCTTCATTGATTTAATACCTCATTATTATTTTTAGTATATGTTAAAAGCTGGCATTTTCAACATTATCAAATTTAAAAACAACACATAAAAGGAAATACAGACTATGCTTCGGTCGCAAGCTCCCTCAGAATGACATTTGTAACCATACTGAATAGTTACAAAATGTATAAGAATAATGTTATTATTGAAGATATCGATTCGGATGGTAAAAAAGATATTTTATTCGGCAGCTATGAAGATGATGACGCAGATTTTAGTGGCAACGTCTGGCGGTTTGACAACAAAGGAAATGTTGTTTGGAAAAGGCATGTCGGACACAAAGTTTATTTTGGTGGGAAACTTCATCAAAATCATTTTCGTGTCTGGCAAATATGTGTTGTTGATTTGGACCAAAACGGACAAAATGAAATCATTCAAATTGCTTTTCATTTTCCTGAAGAACCAGTATGTATTCACATTTCAGATGTTTATGGTAAATTGATAGCAGAATACTGGCATGTAGGACAATTCAATGTAGTAGATTTTTTAGATATAAATAATGATGGCGTTGATGAGATATTGCTCGGAGGGCAAAACAACGAATATAGAAATGCTGTTTTGGCTATACTGGATTATCGTTTACTCCAGGGCTGTTCACCGCAAACACCAACAAGTGAATTTTATCCGGACAGTTTAGCGTCGGGTACAGAAATGTTTTATTTAAGGTTCCCAAAAACGAAATTTCAAAAACCTGGACCAACCTATAGAGATAAAATCTTAACAATTAAAAAAAGGAAAAATGGTATCACTGCCGTTGTTACAAATCAGTATCCAAATAAAAATTGGTCATATCCTGTTACTGCCGGTCTTATTTGTTATGATTTGAATAAAAAGATGGAATTAATTTCTGATCCCTGGTTCGGCGATACTTATAAGTCTCTTTTGATAGACCATTTTGGCTTTGAACCAGAACCAGATGACTATCAGAGAATTTTGTATTGGGATGGAAATAATTGGATAGATAAGCCTACTGTTAATAGAAGGTGGAAAAAATTGAAGGAAAAATAACATACAAAAATAGAGCTAATTTATTAAAAAGCCAAATTTCTTTTTGAAGTTTGGCTTTTTTTTTCTGATGGCATTATTGGTGTCGCTATAATTAAATTGAGATTGATAAATATTTAATAAAGGACATCTTTTGCCTAATGCGTGATCCACCTTAAAAATAAAAACCAATAGATTTTTAAATCGAAAATGAATTTCTAAATTCTAACTTCAAAACTTGTAATATCAAATTTAACCTATGCACAAATCAACTTTCAGAAACACATTATTAATGATAATTTTCAAGGTCGATCAATACATGTTGTTGATCTTGACCAGGATGGGGATATGGATGTTTTAGGATCTGCTAATATGTGGAATGTCATTACAACAGCCTGGTGGGAGAATGATGGTAACCAGACATTTGAGAGACACATCATTGACAACCATTTTCGCCAGCCATTGTATGTTTGTGCCGTCGATATAAATAGTGATGGGGAAATGGATGTACTTAGTGTTTCAAAAACTGGCAATGCTGTTGCTTGGTGGATGAACGATGGTGATCAGAATTTCACAAAATATATCATAGATGAAAATTTTATCAACGCTAATAAAGCATATCCAGTGGATCTTGATTCTGACGGTGATATAGATATCCTTGGAGCTTCATTTGGTAATGAATCAATCTATGAGACTGGGCTTGTAGCATGGTGGGAAAATGATGGAAATGAGAATTTTACCAAACAAATTATTGATGGCGAGTTTTACAAAGCCCGTTTTATCACAGCAGCAGATTTGGATGGAGATGGCGACTTAGATGTTCTAAGTACAGCCGATTATGGGACAGATGCTGTGGTTTGGTATGAAAATTTGAGTCCTAACGAACCACCAGAAATTACGGTGTCTGTAAATCCGACTATGCTTTGGCCACCAAATCATAAGATGGCTGACATTAACACAACTGTAATTGTAACAGATGACATTGATCCGAATCCATCATGGCAGTTGGTTTCAATAACAAGCAATGAACCTGAAGAAGGACCGGGCAAAAAAAATTCACCCGATATTTTAGGTCATGATTGCGGAACTCAAGATACTGAATTTCAACTCAGGGCAGAAAGATTTGGAGAAGGAACAGGGCGTATTTATACAATAACTTACAAAGCGACTGATGCATCAGGTAATAGCTCATTTGCAGAGGCTACTGTTGTTGTTCCCCATAATTTAGGGAAACGAGTTGCTGATTCTGATGAGTATTTTATACCTGAATCAATTCAATTTTTCCAAAACTACCCCAATCCCTTTAATCCTACTACAAATATTTACTTCCAAATTCCGGAACCAACTAATGTTATCATATCGATTTATAATACTGTTGGACAACAGATACGAATTCTGTCAGACGGAATTCATGAAGCAGGAAGTCATGAAATACAATGGGATGGAAAAGATTGGAAAGGGAGCTTACTTCCAACCGGACTTTATTTCGCCCGAATCGAAGCAGGCAATCAAATACAAACAATTAAAATGATGTTAGCTAAATAGAATGTAATAATCTGCCATTTTCCTTGTCATTAAGCACCTTCTTCCCTCGGTACTGAACCGAAAAAATTAATGGCAAAACAAAAAAGCCCCGGCTCGAATGAGTTGGGGCTTTTTATAATTACAAAAAATTTTAAAGCAGTTTCAAACCAGTAGAAATTATTTCTCTCACAAATGGATTATCTTCTGTAAAATCTTCCGGTCTAAACGGGTGGGGTTTCATCATTCTATTTTTCTCTTATCACCCAACCGGATTCTCTCTTCAAAAGTTCCATCATAAAGTTTTTAATTTCGCGGATGTCTTCCTGCATAACAGTTAACCGCTGATTCATGTCGCTGCGGAGATCGTCAATTCGTCGGTTGTTGTAAAAAATGCCAACAATCATAACAAGTACGACTGGCATAACAATAGCAAGAATATTTAACCATTCCATGCGCTTATCCTTTTCAAATTATTCGTATTTATAAAAATACGATATTTTCCCTGAAATGTCAACAAAAAAATAAACCAATATGATCCAAAAAAATTGAATCGCTTTTCGTATTAGGATTGGTTGCTTTTTGAGTAACGGCATCAGCTATGCAACCAAATATTTATTTATGCGCCCCATTTCCTTACGCATCTCATTATGTCTTTGGCTCATATAATCGCGCAGGTCACTTATTCTGTGATTCATATCGTCAATCCTGCGGTTGCAAAAGTAAAATCCAACGTTTACAGGCAATAAAACCATAACAAAAATATATAAAATTTCTTCCCAATTCATTTTACAATCCTCGGTTTTTATGATTTATTAATTTTCTGCTATTGCTACAGACTGTATTGATGTAATAGGAGTAGTATCAACAAATGAAGGCGTATAGCTTGATAAATGTAGAATTCTGTTTACCGGTGGGTGTAATAATATTTCAAGCACAATTTCTTTTAGTTCCCCAGATAATTGATCAAAACCAGTGAGAGGAAAACTACGCGGTCCAAACTCAGCTTTTTGATCTAATATTGAGTAATCTAAGAAAGTTAATCCAATTGCCTTCCGTTTCTTTTTATTGATTCGCAGTAATATATGCTCATTCAACTCAATACCTGTCGCTTTTTCTCCTGGATTAAATGAAACATAAAGCGTATCGCTTATTTCATCATAATTAAAATTTGGCTCGTTCATTTCTTCACCTAATTTCTTTCTGATATGCTGTTAGAATATAGTTGTTTGAGATTATGTAACCTTTACTATCTTTCTTATACCTGAACAACACAAATACAACAATTTGATTATTATCTTCAAATAGATTTTTAAAATTTTTATAATATAAAAATTTCTGGGGGTTTAATGAATCCTGTTTGCGTTGTCCTTTAGAAATTGTTTCTTTTAATTGTTGTTCATATTCTAACATTTCAGGATGATTAGATTTTTCTACAATGTGTTCCCAACGTTCTTGAGTCAGATAAATACTGTTCCCGTAACTATCGCTGACCATCCATTTTTTACCAGAGAACATAAAAATTCCTTTTCTCTGAATCACCTTAGGGTAAAATACAAATAAAAATTTTAAGTGAAGAAATTTAATGAACAGATAATAAAAAATTCACTATTTATCTCTTATCACCCAACCGGATTCTCTCTTCAAAAATTCCATCATAAAATTTTTGATTTCACTGATATCTCCCTGCATAGCAGTTAACCGCTGATTTATATCGCTGCGGAGATCATCGATCCTGTGATGCACCTCGTCAAACCTTTTGTTTACATCGTCAAATCTTTTATTCACATCATCAAATCTGCTGTTCACACTTCGGTTTGTTTCATCAAATCTGCTGTTGACATCGTTTAATCTGCTGTTGTTATAAAAGAAGCCAATTACCAACGCAAGAAGTACAGGCAATACAGTTGCTAAAACATGTAACCATTCCATAGGTTTTTCCTTTATTTTTGATGACTTTTCTATAATACAATATTTTTTTTACAATGTCAAGTAAAAATGAGTGGCAACCATCTTCAAATAATGAAAGGAGAATTGACTTGATTTTAAAAAGGAAATTCTCTAAATTCCTTAGCGTGTAACATTCTGTCATCTAAAATCGTTCTTTAAATAGAACAATGAAAAAAACTAAATATAAAATATACATCTCCCAATACAAAGATTTAATTTTTTGCCAGGCATATTATTTCACAAAATGTACAGAAGATGCCCAGGATATAACCCAGGATGTGCTCATAAAATTGTGGCACAACCTGGATAGTGTACCGCGCAAATCAGCAAAAGCCTGGTTGCTGAGAGTCACTAAAAATCTTTGTATTGACCACAGCCGGCGGAAAAGAGAATTGGTTGCTTCGGCGGTAGCAGTGAATTCGGATGGGGATGAATTTCAATTGGAACTGGAAGATTGCGGATTGAATCCTGAACAGGAAACAATAAATCTTGATTCAAAAGAACGGATCATGGATGCAATTCACCAATTACCGGATAAGATCAAAAATGTTGTGATCATGCGAGAGATACAGGATTTGAAATATGATGACATTGCCGCGGCTTTGGAGATGCCGATCAATTCTGTCAAAGTATATTTGTTTCGGGGGAGAAAACTTTTATTTGAACAGCTAAAACCATTCTACGGTACATCAGTTTTTGAATAATAAATGATCCCAAATTAACGGATAAGCCAAAAGAAGATACTGAAGTCAAACAAAACATCCCCCTTAATCCCCCTTCAAAAGGGGGACTTTTAGCGATTTCCCCCTTTTGAAGGGGATGTAAAAGGTATGAAAACAAAAAATAACTTCAAATTTTAAAAGGTAGGACAATGGACTGCACAATTTGTAATAATTTGATGGATGACTATTTTGATGGACATCTGTCGCATAAAAAACGAAAACAGGTTACCGGGCACCTTACAACCTGTCAGGGATGTTCGGAATTTTTTCGGAAATATGAAAACATGCTTAAATCAATCCGGAATGTTGAAATAAAAAAATGTCCCGATGAAGTTGTGGATTCTGTTTTTGACATCATCAATATTGATGACAAATTTTCGCGTCGCAAATCCGTTTTTGATCGCATCAATGAATTTCTTTTTTTGTATTCACGTCAGTTGGGAATAGCAGGCGCTGCAGTTACCGTATTCCTTTTTGTATTTTTGATAACATCGCAATTTGATAAAACGACTCATGTCCAACAACAATACACCACACAGGATGTGGAACAGGCAACTGACCAAGTGAAATTAGCGCTGGCTTATTTTAATCAAGTTACCAGTCGAACTGAAGAAATTATCGAAAAAGAAATACTGCATCAGCAGGTAGTCAGACCGATGAAATCTTCAATAAGAACAGCGTTAAAACCTTTGATAAACGGAGGATAAAAGTGAAAAGATATATCATAGTTTTATTATTTGTTTTGGTTTTGCCATTTTCCGCTTCTGCACAGGAAAATTACAGCAAATATCAAGGTTACGTGGATTTAAGCGATATTGAGGAATTTAAAGATTCCGATGAGACAGTGGAAATATTTATCACCAAGCCTTTGCTGTCATTAGTGGCAGCAGCTACTTCCTCGGGAGAAGATCCATCGTTCTCAAATCTGCTCAAAAATCTTGCTTTGATTCGTGTTGAAACATTTAATGTTAAAGAAAAGGAAACTACAAAGGTAAAGAAGATCATTCAAAAAGTTTCAAAAAAATTAACAAAGGAAAAATGGTCACGGATTGTCAGGGTGAAGGAGAAAGATGAACGTGTGGAAATTTTTATCAAACCGGACGGAGAAAAAATTGCCGGATTATTAATTATGTCCTTAAAGCCGGATAAAGAAGCCGTGTTTGTGAATATTGTTGGCAATATTGATATGGAGCAATTGGGAAAATTGAGCCGGAAGTTTGATATTCCGCAGTTGGATTCGTTAGAGGTGAAAAAGAAAAGTAAAAAGTGAAAAGTTAGAAATGAAAAGTAAAAAGCGAATAATTTTAACTTACAGCATCAATACAATTTTCCTTTTTCGTATAAAAGAACTACCATCTGCCTTTATAATAAAGGAAAATTGAGTAACTTCAAAAAGCCCACCTGTTTTTTTTCATTAATTTTATTTTTCTCTTGATTGTTTGATAAATATTTATAAATTTGAACTATTAAATATCGAGGTTGAAAACAAGCAATTCAACCATCATAAAAATAATATCAAGTTCTAAAGTAATTTAATTGTCAATTGATAATTGAGAATTGTTAATTGTGAATGACCTACTCAATATTACTTTTATACTGACGGCAATGGTATTTACCATCACGTCTCCATAACACCCAGCGCAGTGAACTGCAATTAGAAATTGTAAATTTATGTAATGAACAGACTCTAATTATAATTTGAAGCGATGCTGGATACTTGATGTTGGATGGGGTGGGTGTATCCAGTAACCAGGATCAAGCATCCAGAATCGCTGTGTGTCATCAAATTTTAGACGTATTCATATATTTTTGCGATAAAAATTAAAACTTTACATGTAATACTATAAAAAGGGATACATTTACATGGCAATAGACCGGCAGCAGAAGAAAAAGAAAAAGCGTGAGCAACGGCGCAAGGATCGCCGCATTCGGACAGAACGGGTGCAGCGCCATGAAAAAGCAGAATTTTTTTCATATAATGCTAATGAAGCATATCATAATGGGGATTATATTTCAGCACATATATTGTCGTTAAAATCGCTTAAACTTGATCCGTCAGATGATTATATTAGAGAGATTGCGATGAAATGCGCTGCCTTTTTAAAGGAGGAAATGTCTCTGTATCCCATTTTGCTTCAATGTTATCGCCGGGGTTCCCTGGTGGTAAAAGAAGAGTATTTGCTGTTAGGAGATTTGGCTTTTGCACGTAAAGAGTATGGATTGGCTCGGGAAATTTTTAAAGGTCTATTATCAGAAACTTTCATTGTCGAGCGACCACTTACAAAGACCCAGATAAAGAAAGTGGAACGAGCGCTAAACGACTCTGATATTATGGAACAAGCAGAAGAGATAATCAAAAAGCAGCATCTTCCTTCAACATTTCACCAACCAAAAGAAAAAACCAAACAATCTGCAGAAGTTTCATCTATACAAACTTCAACTATAAAAAAGGAAAAAGAGCAGGACACAGCAGAAGAAATCCGTCTTGAACCAAAAATCACTTACGAACTAAAACCGGAGCCGGTTCTAAAAGCTATTAAGGAAATTCACCGGTCAAATATTTCCAGCCTGGAAATTACACTGCAGGCTTACAAACTTTCCTTTCGCACTTCTTATGAGCAACTGCTCTGCCTGCCCACGCTTCGTAATGTCCAATCTCTCTGGTACCAGGAAGAAACAGCCCGTAAAGTATTAAAGAATTTTCGCGGGCGGGCGATCCTGTCGGATGAGGTTGGACTGGGAAAAACCATTGAAGCGTGTATCTGTTTGAAAGAATATATAATGCGGGGATTGGTTAAGACGGTTCTTATACTCACACCGAGCAATCTTGTCCGTCAGTGGCAGGAAGAAATGTTAGAAAAATTCCAGCTTTCCTTTATTTCTTCCAACGATACGCTTTTCCGCCAGCAGCCGCAAAAATTCTGGAATTCCACTTTTGTTCTATCTTCTATTAACACAGCAAAAAGCAAGCATAATTTTGAAATGGTCACTTCGCGCAATTACGACATGGTAATTGTTGACGAGGCGCATCATCTGAAAAATCGAAGCACCCTCAACTGGAAATTAATAAACACTATTCACAAAACTTATTTGTTGCTGCTCACCGCAACACCGGTACAAAATAACCTGGAAGAACTTTACAACCTGGTTACCCTGCTGCGTCCCGGGCATCTTAAAACACGCAAAGCATTTAAACAGGAATTTATCACCCGCGGCAATCCCACTGACCCGCAAAACCGTGAAAAGTTAAGAGGCTTGCTTCAGGAAGTTATGCTTCGCAATACCCGCTCAATTACTCAACTTCGTCTGCCGCCGCGCTTTGCCACAACAGTGAAGGTCTCACCTACCCAGGCTGAAGAAAAATTTTACCAGGCGGTCAGTGATTTTGTCGCTGAACAGGCTGACTCTGAAACCAAGGGAATCACCAGACTGGGTCTGCAAAAATTATTGGAAGCAGCCGGTTCGTCGCACATCTCGGCTTTACGCATGTTACAAAACATCGCTGATAAAAATGAAAATGGAGTCAGCCGGCAGGTGCGAAAAATACTTGGGATCGGTAAAAAAATTCAGGTGGCAGCCAAAACAGAACGCGTGGTGGAACTTCTCCAGGCTTTGCCCGATCAGAAAATAATCTTTGTCAATTATGTGGCTACGCTGGAATATCTCAAAGGTGTACTGGACAAGCAGAACATCCCTTATGTCATTTTTCAGGGCGCCATGACTAGCGCGCAAAAGCAGGCAGCAATAGACCGGTTCCGCGACGGTTGCCCCGTGTTCCTGGCTACCGGAACCGGCGGCGAGGGGCATAACCTGCAATTTTGCCACACCATGATCAATTACGACCTGCCCTGGAATCCCATGGAGATTGAACAGCGTATCGGCAGGATCCACCGCATTGGTCAGGAAAATGAAGTGCAGGTTTACAATTTTTGCGCTGCCGGCAGCATTGAAGACCACATTCTTGAAGTGCTGGATCGCAAAATTAATATGTTTGAATTGGTGGTGGGAGAAATTGACATGATCCTGGGACATCTGAAAGATGAACAGGAATTTGGCGATATGGTCTATAATATCTGGATCAAAAACCGTGATGAAAAGAAACGCAAGAATGCTTTCAGCGCGTTGTCATCTAAATTAAAGCGCGCCAGAAATGCTTATTCAAAAAGTAAAGAATTGGATGAAAAACTGTTTCAGGAGGACTTTGGCGTATGACACAGGATCAGGAATTATTATCTTTTACTGCTCAAATTTTGGAACAGAATGGCGGCGCAGTGGAGCAGCATGAGAGTTTTTTAATGGCGCTGTTGCCGGATAAACTATCACACCTTTTAAAAATGCCAGAAGAAGTTCGAATCGGTGAAAATGGCACGCCGCTTCTTTACGGCAGTCCATTATTAGATAATCTCGTTCAGTTCGCTACACAGGAAGCGCCTGTTGTTTACGGTGAACTAAAAGTTGACTATTTAAAGAAAGCCGGTTTTGAACAACTCATAAACCAGAAATTATCTTTTGGCAAAGTGCCAACACGATTTGTAAAAAAACTAGTAACTGTTTCGACCTATATGGTATTAATATGCCGTTACCTGGCAATGAGCGATGAACGTAAAGAAGGACTGATTGAAGTAGCTTTACATGAAGAAAATGGAGCAATAATTTCCGGTCTCGCAGGACAATGGCAAAATTATCATCCCGGTTTCTTTTCTCAAACAGAGCTGCCGTCACATTTTCCAACCCATGTTGATGATATCATCCGCGCTGCCATGATAAGCGCCCAGGTGGACACAAAAGCCGAATTAGCCGGTTTTTTTAAAGGCATACGCCGGCATCTTAATCGTGATGTAAAAAATACCAGGGAATACTACCAGGCTTTACAAAGAGAAATGGAAGCGAACCTGGAAAATCCCAAACTGAGCGAAGAACAGCGCAACCAGCGAAAAGAAAAAATCAACGACCTGCCCGCTGAAATGGATCGCAAAATCACGGACCTGGAACAAAAATACCAGGTAAAAATAAACATTACTACCTGCGCCGCTTTGCGTTTTTTGATCCCCGTTGTTCGTTTGACAATTGAAATTAAATATCGTAAACTTGTTCGGGAAATACACGTTAATTACAATCCAATTTCCCATTCGTTGGATCCGCTGGTTTGTGAGCGGTGCGGGGAGACTACCTGGCGTGTAAATCCGTTTGATAAGGATTCCGGGTTTTTGTTGGTCTGCTCAAGATGTAATGGAAAAAATTGATTGTAAAAATAGTGATGTAGCTTAATTTGGTAAATTGAAGCAAAAGTTTGATATTCCACAGTTGGATTCGTTGGGAACAGCGAAGCATGGGAAGAAATAGGGTAAATGTGTAACCAGGTAAACAGGTGATTGGGTAATAGGGTAATAAAATCATTTTCAAACCACTAATTACCCATTCACCCAATTACCTAACCTGAACAAGCCAGAACCAAAAAGGTAACTGGGTAATTAGTTCACTGGGTAATTGTGATTTTTTCATACTGACAACTTTTTTAGTAACCGATCACAGGGTGTAAATTCGCATTAAAAATTAGCCCACAGAAATGGAATCTTCGGCAGATTTTTATTATAGATCGAAGATGCGCCGTTTTTTTGGAGCATTGATTCGCTGAAGGAGAACACGTCACAGAAAAGAGATTTTTATGGTTTTTTTCCGTGGGAGAAAATCTAACATATTTTTTGTACCTTGTGATTGGTTACCTTTTTTATAATCGAATTACCTTATTACCAAATTACCTGTCAAGTGCACTTTATAGTATTGTCAGTCAAGTTTTCGTTTTTTTTGCAAAAGTTTAAAATAAATTC
>JACKQG010002412.1_pt1 | contig 24460 bp, 16 predicted proteins | sample 8237621 | NCBI WGS metagenome assembly JACKQG01 (sample SAMN15677084, study PRJNA649215) | marine metagenome | biome: marine; feature: Black Sea; material: saline water; isolation source: suspended particulate matter (SPM) from the Black Sea western gyre | collected 2013-06-09/2013-06-10 | depth... | reverse complement strand
CACTTCTCATAACCACTAACCTAGTTCATGTCGGCCCTCTTTTTCCATTGAAGGCACTGGTCAAAGATCGTCCCGAATGGTTCCAGCAAAGCCCTTATCTACAAAATGTCTATGCCAGCTTAATAAGAGAGGTCAAAATCAAGTCTGTTTACTTCGACTATTTATACGAAATCAGCCATGTTTACCGAGGGCCTCTTGATGCTGTGGTGGAGTTTTTCAAAACACATGGAAAACCCGGCGACTCCTGTTATATCGATAGCGAGTTCGAGTCGCTGGCATTTTATACGGGGATGAAAATGATCTCAAATCAGGATCTCAGCCAGCAGCACCCACCCGACTGGATCGTGCTTCGAGGCAAAGACCGCATCTTCGAGGAACCAGAAAATCTTTCCCCCGAAGCCAGGAACGTCAAAGAAGTCCTTCAGTCCAACGCATACACTCGAATCGAGTTGGACGCACCAGCCATATGGGTGAACAACACCTACGACATCCAGATACACGAGTTTCGCTCACCCTCTTCCAGCGACAAGGTCACCGTATATCAAAGGACCGACTACCCATCAAACAGGTAGTTCAACTCCCCACCTGTTTGCGGGACAACACGTAGTCAATACCGATCAACGCATAAGGAATCACAACAGGAAATAAGCTATGCAACATACGCCCGGAATTAGAGCTTAAAACAGTAAACCCCAATGTTATGGGAATGATCCAAAGGAGAAAACGTGGAATTTCATAATAGGTATCGATCTTTTTGTACTCCAGCCACGCCCCAAATAAGGCAATCACCCAGAACACCGAGAACGGAGAAAACAGATCATGCCAACCTGTTAAAGAGAAATAACTTTGGCTGAGGTTTTCCAATCCTGATGAAAGATGGTTTCCGATCGTAACAAGTATTGGATCCTCTGAATTGACGGCATTAGGTAAAGCAGCGGTGACTAAACTCCTCACCCAAAAGAGAATGGCAAAAGACACTGACAAAGATAGAAGAATAAGTTTGCGGTTAATTGTCTTGAGCAAAAGTGGAAGAAATAAAAACGGCACCGTTGTCTCTTTAGTGAGAATTAGGAGTGGCGCCAGCAAGCAGAGCAACATTGAACGCTGAGTCAAACAAAAGTAGACGATGACAATGATTGCCAGATAGTACAGGGAGTCCACAACCGGGGCTCCTGTTGAGAGAATTGTAATTCGGCTCCCCAAAAATATAAATACTCCCATCAAAGACCGCTCGGGTTTAAACTTCAACTCGACAAGAAAGAGATATAAAAATAAACCGGCAAGGCTTGTAATGAAATAATTGACGATATAGAAACTGAGCGCATCAATCGCATGCAAATGCTCAGAAGAAATCAAGGGGCGGATTACATCTCGAACGAGGTCTGCAAGAAAAGGAATGATGATACGATAGCGGTGAATCGAGGCAATATCAGCATCGCCGTTTGACATGGCGAGGTAACTTACCGAGTCGCCCAATCCTCTCGGGTCGGTCCAGTCAAAATGAAGGAACTGCTGAAAGCTCACGCCATAGTTGAACCCTAATATGGCGAACACTACCAGGAACATTTTGGCGGTTTTTTCTGTAATCTTCATTATCTGCTTCTCTTATCCTTGAAAAGCTTCCTGAGCCTCATTATAAAACTGCTCCCGGCAACCCTTATGTCGGGATGAAAAATGAAAGACCTGCAGTTGTTTGACACCCGCCTCACGGGCCAAAATTCCCGCCTGGCGGGATGTGAGGTGGCAACGCTCTCGGCCCCGTTCTTCCTCATCGGCCAGAAAGGGTGATTCGCAAAAGAAAATATCTGCGGAATCCACTAATCCTACAATCTTCTCCCTGTTTCGATCGTTAAAAACGGTATCCACCACATAGCCGATTTTTTGTCCCGGAAAAACCTCTACCAGATCGTTCTTGAGCTGACCCAGAGGAATGTCTGCCGTATGAGAACTGTCAGCTTCCTTAAATGGAACAGTTATGAGTGAGGTTTCCGCTTCACCTCGCAATACACTTTTCTTCAATTCATTCAGCCAGGGCCCTGGTTCGGCCTTCATGGACGCTAACTTGTCTTTATCAATATTGGCGTGTGGTTTCTCTTCCAATGCAAACCCCAAACAGGGTACTCGATGCTCCAGTATCGCCGTACGTACAGAGAAGGCGGGGTCATCCACGATCAACCCATCGACAAAAGGCTCTTGCCTTTCATCGCAGAGTTGAAACCGGTCAATCGCCCGGAAGGTGCCTTTCAGTAGTCCGCTTTCGCGCACTTCAACCACTTCGATAGTGAGCGATTCGTCATACAGTTCAACCAGGTTCCAGGTGAACCCGGCCAGTTTGCCTGCCACATTCTGGATAATATTTTTTGGGCCATAAATGGTCAGAGTTTTTTCCCGACCAAAAAGTGTTCTCAATAATCGGTCGAAACCAATAAAGTGATCAATATGGGTGTGGCTGACAAAAACATGGGAAACCTTAAGAAGATTCCCGTTCGACACGGCGGACAAATCTCCAAGATCAAACAACAGTGCCCGTTTTTGCAGAAGAAACTGCACCAGCAGTCCGGGGTCTCCGAACGGGTCATTGATCAAGGAGGGTTGGATTGCCGATTTCATTCCTTTCCTTCCTCCACACCGGTTTTGTCAAAACGCAAAAAGGCCTGGATAAACGGTTGCAAATCTCCATCCAGCACCGCCTCCACATTGCCCGATTCCACACCCGTCCGCAGATCCTTGATCAACTGGTAAGGATGCAGAACGTAAGAACGAATCTGACTGCCCCACTCGATCTTCTTTTTTTGTTTTTCCATTTCCTTTTTTTCTTCACCCAGTTTTTCCTGTTCCCGCTCATAAAGACGAGCTTTCAGGACTTTAAGGGCCGATGCCTTATTTTTATGTTGTGACCGCTCATTTTGGCATTGGACGACAATGCCAGACGGGACATGCGTCAACCGGACCGCCGAATCGGTCGTATTCACCCCCTGCCCTCCTGGCCCTGAAGCGCGATAAACATCTGTCTTCAAGTCTTCTTCCTTGATTTCGACATCAATCTCATCGTCAACTTCAGGATAAACAAAAACCGATGCAAACGATGTGTGGCGCCTTTTGTTGGAATCGTATGGGGAAATGCGCACCAGACGATGCACTCCAACTTCCCCTTTTAAATACCCAAAGCCATAGTCGCCCGTAAATAAAACCGTCGCGCTTTTTATTCCCGCCTCTTCCCCGTACTGAGTATCAAGGACTTCTGTTTTATAACCATTGCGGTCTCCCCAGCGCAGGTACATGCGCAACAGCATTTCCGCCCAGTCCTGAGACTCTGTACCCCCGGCCCCGGAGTTAATGGCTATGAAGGCGCTATTAAAATCAGTTTTCTCAGAAAGCATGGCCTGCAACTCTGCCTGAGCCACCTGCTCACCCATCTGGGTTAAAGTAGACCGAATCTCTTCGTCCATAGAAGAGTCTTCCTCTTCGGCAGAAAGCTCCAGCATAACGCCCAGATCTTCTCTTTCTTTTTCCAGATTTTTCCAGATTTCTATCGAACGTTGCAGGCCGGACCTTTTTTGCAGAATTTTTTGAGCGGACTCGTTATCATCCCAGAATCCAGGGCGGGTAGTTTCCGCATCCATAGATTCAACAGACTTCACATTCTGGTCAACGTCAAAGTAACCTCCGGAGAAGCCCAACCCTGTTCTCTATATCCTTGAAAGCTTTTGCGAAATCTTCTTGCATTTGAATCTCCTTATTCATTAGACGTTGCAGGCATTCTCCTCAATCTCACCACGAAAAGCAAGCTGGCCTGATGCCTCCGCACAAGACGGGAATTGAAAGGTTGATCCCCAGGACCTCGTTCTCTATACTCAGGAGGCTCCAGTCCGAGTTAAAGAAACCTTGAAAATCAGCCGATCAGTAGAAGACGGGTGAATTCCGCCCTCTAGCGGGGGAGGCCGACAGCAAAAGCCTGTTAAGCCGAGATAACTCTTTGCTCGCCGACAAAACTTATTGCACGCTGGCACCATACCGAGTGGCATCCAAATAATTATGGACCTGCTGACCCTGACATTTTTAGTCATAATTTCCCTCTCCGCAATTTTGTTCCGCAGACCTTTTCAGGATTTTCCTCTGGACGATGATTTTGCTATCTACACTTACCGGGCTCGTTTTGCGTCACAAGGGTTCCAATGGAAAAAAGATCTGCAACTCATCGGCATCCCCATGTGGAAAATGCTTATGTTCGACAAGCTTTATGGTTCCACAAAAGGCGGAGTCCAGCGCATCCGCCATGCACAAACAGCCTTTCACCTTGCCAGCTCGTTGGCTGTCTATGGAGCCTTGTGGAGTTTCACCCATAACCCTTGGGCCAGTTTCACCGGGGCATTGCTTTATTCCTTTTATGGCACCTCTCCAGACCTGACCGCAGGCTCTTTCAATTTTGAGCAGTTTTATATTCCTTTTCTCTTTTCCGGGCTGGCTTTTTTGCAAGCCGGGCCCGAATGGGTGATCGTTGCAGGACTCTGTTTTGGCTTCGCCACCCTTGGCAAATGCACCACCGCCCTTTTCGCCGGAGCCTTGACGCCTCTGGTCTGGTATCAATTCGGGGGGCTTCCCGCAATCCAGTTTGTTTTGGCTTCGGGAGGAGTGATGGCAGTTTCCAACCTGATTGAATGGAAGATGGGCTATTGGGACACCCAATCACGCAAGCAATTGAAAACCCGTATGGCCACTACCCTAAGACTGACTCGAACCAAGAGCATGCACTTCAGTGTTTTGTTTGAAGTTGGCAAACTGTTCAAGCAGGCTCTGCCTGTTTGGCTGGGTCTCATCCCTCTAACATTGTATTGCATCCAGAATCAGAACATCTGGCTGACCGCTTTCTCCCTGATCCTGCTCAGCATGATCTTTTTCCAGCGAGCATTTTCCAGATACCATTATCTTCCATTATTTGGGCTGCTTTCATTAGGCTGTGGTTTGGGGATGAATGCCGTGTTGACTCTGGAGCCAACACTTGCAGGAGTGATTCTTGCCAGTTTTGCAGTTTTACTGGCTTGGAATTTGAAAACCATGGCCTTTTATTATCTCCGTCCGACAGCCCCTGAAACCCTGATCCACTACGAAAAATTTGACCAATACCTGTATCTGCCGCGACTGGGGAAAATCCTCAAACGCCTGATGAGAATGCGCGGTGAAAGCGGTGAGAGAATTTTTGTCTGGGGGACTTTTTCACAACTTTACTATCTCACAGGCTCGCCCGCTTCTGACAACTTCCTGCATCACACCATCGGCCCCTGGGACACCCCGGATCTGGAAGGATTTTACGATAGTTTCATCGGCGGACTTTTGCGCCACAAACCCAAGTATCTGATTAAAAGTTTTACTGATCTCGATATCGAACGGCTGGAAGAGATCACTGGCCTGCATTACAAACTGGTAAAAGTTATGCTGGCTCGGTTTCCAGTATATCGTTTGGAGTCTGTAGAACCCCGACCGGGAAATCCGTTGTCTCTGCATTGGCAGGAAAAAATGCGCCATATGGAATCTCTCACCCGGGCAGAATGGCATGCACCGGGTTTTGACCGCTCTGATCAGGAAAGAGGAGAGTTGGCAATTGCCCTCAAGGAGTGCAGAAAACTCCTCAAATTAAACCCTTTAGATGCTGAAGGCTACGATTACATGGGGGAAACTTATGCTTCCATGGGTAACACCGAGCAGGCCGAAAAAGCGTTTGAAAATGCCCTCAAATATGCTCCAGACTGGTCCAATAGCCGCCTAAAACTTTGCAATCAAAAACTCAAACTGCAAAAATTCGATGAAGCTGTGGCCTTGGTCAACGAAGAAATAAAACTTTTCGGCTATCATTTTAAGGATATTTTTTTTCAAGGATTACTTCACAAGTTCAAAAAAAACTACGTCGAAGCCTTGAAAGACTTTGAAAGTATTCGGCAGAAGGAGCCCGACCGGCACGACTGTTGGCAGTTTTGCGTTGAATGCCTGCAAAACCTGGGAGATCGTGACGGCCTTAAAAACCTGTATGCCGAAGCCTGGGATTCAGATGACACAAAAGGCCGGGAATGGTTGCAGACTCTAATTGTGACAACTCTGGCTGAACTGGATTCTGACCTCAGGCCGGAACACAAAACACTGGAGTTCTATCTACAAAAAGACCCTGAAAATGGCATTATGCGCTATGCGTTCGCTTCCGCACTGGTAAAATCTGGAGAACAAATAGAAGCTTACAAATTATTTGAAGAAGTTGCGGCATCGAGTCAGAGTTACTCCCATATACGGGCCAACTCCTGGTTCAGAATGGCGTTATTGGTTCCCCCTGAAAAACAGTACTCACTCTTGCAACAATGCCTTAAACATCAGTCCTCGCATCAGGGGGCTAAAGATTTGCTGAAAAATACACCTCAAATAGCGAAAGTTATACAAATCCCTATTCAGAAGACCATGAAAATTACCGAAAAGATGGAGACAAACCCTGATTCCCAGAAGGATTTCCCCTTGAAAGTCAGCATTGTGGTGCCAAATTGGAATGGAATGCGTTTCGTTGGCATGTGCCTCGACTCTCTAGCCCAGCTTGATTTCGATGACCATGAAGTCATTGTGGTCGATAATGGCTCGGTCGATGGCTCCCGTGAAATGATTGAAGAGCAATACCCCTGGGTAAGACTGCTGAAAATGCCCGATAATATGGGGTTTGCCATCGCCTGCAATGAGGGGATCAAAGCCTCCGACGCAGAATATATTGTATTGCTCAATAATGATATCGAGGTGACCCCCGACTGGCTGAGGGAACTCTATGAAGGCATGGAACGCCATCCCGAATGCGGAATGGGCACCACCAAGATGATGTTTCTCGACAACCGCGATGTCTTTTACAACACGGGCGATCTTTTTCATAGCTGGTCGGCAGGCGGCGGCCGTGGACAAGGGGAAAAAGATATTGGACAATATGAAGAAGAAGACTACATTTTCGGTGCCTGCGCCGGAGCAGGAATTTACCGGCGCGAATTCTTCAATCAGGTAGGGCTTTTCGATGAAGATTTTTTTATCTTCGCGGAAGATGTCGACCTGAATATGCGAGGGCAGTTAAAAGGACTCAAAGCCGTTTATCTCCCCAAAGCCAAAGTGTTCCACATCGGCACCGCTACGGTGGGCTTGTACAGCGACCGTTATGTTTATCTCTGTAAACGCAACGACATCTGGGTTTTTATCAAAAACTATTCCCTCAGTATGTACTTCAAATATCTATTTTCTATATGGAAACATCAGTTTGTGGATATCAAATACTTCACCTATCGCGGGCAAGGACAAGTGCTGTTAAAAAGTAAATGGGATGCGTTAAAAATGTTGCCGCAAATGCTGGCCCGACGTTGCCAGATTCAGACAAAGCGTTCCGCGCCGGACGAGCAAATCGAAAAATTTATTATCACTGATTAATAAGATGCCGACCCTAATTGCATTGCACTTAATATGCTATTAGGAAGGGGCATCCACACCGCCCGATAAAGGTTTCATGGAAAAATCAATCCTGTTATTCAATCCAAGACCCGACCCCTATTACAAGCCTGTCGACCTTCCTATTCCTCTGATTTGCGTATCCAGGTTTCTTGATAAAGACGGTTATCCCATAAAGGTCATCGCTGAAAACCTTTATCCCGATCCTTACGAGGAGATCCGGGAATCCGCCAAGAATAGCCTGGTTTTGGGAATATCCGCCATGACGGGCCTGCAGATCGAGGGCGGTCTCAAAGCCAGCAAAATCGCCAAGGAAGCGAATAAGGATATAAAAGTAATATGGGGTGGCTGGCACCCCTCGGTTCACCCTGAGCAGGTTCTGGAAAACCCTTACATAGACATTGTCATCAAGGGCCAGGGAGCAAGAGCTCTCTATGATGTCGTCAAGCAAATTGAAAAGGGTGAAAACTATGAAGGCATACCGGGAGTGCTCTGGAAAGAAAACGGACAAACGTTTATCAACCCAAACAGAGAGCTGGAGTCGATTGATGACTGGCCACCGCTGCCTTATCATCTGGTGGACATAGAAAAATGCGTCGTCGTCACAGAGTTCGGAACCCGGACGATCAATTACGTTTCAAGTTACGGGTGTCCCTACCGTTGTGCGTTCTGTAGTGAAGTCACTGTTAACGACAGGAAATGGGTTGGGTTGAATCCTGAAGCGGTTCTGGATGACCTGGAAAAATTGCAGAACAAATATAACGTCAATGGAGTCAACTTGTATGACAGCTTGTTTTTTGTGAATGTCAAAAGGGCGAAAGCAATCCTGAAGGGTATCATTGACCGAGGGCTAACCCTCAGACTCGGCAATCTCGATGGGAGGGCCAAACAGTTAGCGGAAGCCGATGACGAGCTATGGGAGCTTTTACGAGACTCTAAAACTTACAGTATATTATGTGGGGCCGAATCTGGTGATCAGGAATCTCTTGATGTTATTGATAAGGATATGGATGTCGAGGACAATTACAAATTTGCGGAAAAGTGCCGCCAATACGGCATCAAGGTCATCTTTTCTACCCTCGTGGGCATCCCCATGCTGAACTACACACATCAGGAGTTGGAAGAAAAAACAAACGGGCAAATCAGTTCTACCATCAGCATGCTGGATAAGTTTCTCGCTTATGACAGCCGCAACCGGGGACAGATGTTTATCTACATGCCCTATCCCGGTACACCGTTATATGACACCGCCGTCAAGCTTGGCTTTCAGGAACCTCAGCAACTGGAAGGTTGGGCTCACATGAAGCTTTATGACAAACAAACCCCCTGGGTCACCCCCAAACAAGCTCAAATGGTTTCGATGATATCGAGCTATATATTCATGTTCCTCGATTCCGACACGATAATCTGGGCCAAAGGAAGAATTGAAAACCCGGCTAAAAAACTCATCTTCGTATGGGCCTACAAGCTGTTTGCCCAAATCGCCAAATTCCGCTGGAAATATAAATTGTTTGGATTCCCTTTAGACTATCAATTGTTTTTATTCGCGAAAAGAAACAACAAGTCGATTTAAGCAAAGGAAGGATAGGATGAAGCCAGAATATGGAAACAACTTTCTATTAGCTTTTGACTACAAACTCCCGCCACTGTCAAAACCCGTAAACAGAATTTTATTTATTCATTCATCCAGAACAGATCAAAGCTTCTTAAGCTTTAGAAGGATTGCACAATTATACCCTGATGCAGAATTCTTCATTTTAAAAGGGAATGGAGTTGAATTCCCACATTATGACTTAAAAAACGTAAAAGAAATCACATTTGACGATGACAGGTTGCCTCCTGATTTCCACCAGTCGGGAAACGGTCAGTTTCTAAAAAGCGCAAACATAGATCTGGTATTTTTTTGCGCCAATTACGATATCAGGCTCCCTTCTCCCGATGACGCCATCAAACTTAATTACAATAATATTTTGAGATTTGTAGATACTATAGGATTATACGATTGGACCTGCATTGTTGACAACCAGTTCTGCATTTATTATCCACATCAAATCGAGATCACTAGAACCGAAAAATCCTGGAAAATAGGAGGCTATAATCTTGAACTGCCTCATACCATGCTTTCGTTAGAAGAAAAGCAAACTCTTTTTGAATTGGCCGCAAATGGAGCTTCTTGCGGGGTCATAGTAAATATCGGGGTCTATCTTGGAGGCTCAAGCATTATTCTTGCCAAAGCCTCCAAATCCAAAAACAGGGAAAAGGTGCACTCATTTGACCTCAAAATCAACGAGAAATCTCAAGATTTTTATTCAAAAAACAACGTTGCTGACTGGATAATTCCTCAAGAGTCGGATTCGGTTGAGGCCGCCAAAATTTGGCTCGATCAGGGAAGCAACCCCATTCGCCTCTTGTTAATTGATGGAGATCATAGTTTTGAAGGTGCTAAAAATGATATCGTCCACTGGACAAAATCGTTAGCTCCGGGTGGAGTTATTGCTGTGCATGATTACGGCAATGTTTCTGCAGGGACAAAGTATTCTGAAGTGGTACAAGCTGTTTACGAAACCATTCTTTCTTGTGATGAGTTTCATGATTTCAAAAGAGTGGACACCTTGTTTTTTGCAAGAAAGAAATGATTTAAATACAACGACCGGTGCAGAGGGCGATGCAAGCCACACTCCTCCTCTGGCTAAAGAGGCGCCATTGCATTAAAGGGCCGGGAACTCTCTCCCTGAAAATTTGAGCCTTTGTAATGTCCTCACTTTTGTGATTAAATGCGGACAGGTTTACACGTTGTCCCACGCATGAAACTTCACATGACCCCTCAAGACAGCCTTTTATCTGCAAAATTAGACGCCAAATACAGAGAAAGTTCCGAAGAGGAGTTGTCTCCCCCTTCTGGCTTGTGTTTCTCGGGTGAAGGCCATCTTCTTCTTGCCGATGACTTCAATCACCGCATTCAAGTCTACGACTCTCAATCTAACCTTCTGCATTGTTTCGGCAGCAAAGGAAAGGAGCCGGGTCAGTTTCAATACCCCAAAGGCATCGCAGTAGATTCCGAAGGCAATATCTATGTCGCCGATAGCTGGAACCACCGGGTACAAAAATTTGATTCGAAGGGGGCCCCGCTTCTTGCCTTTGGCACTTGTGGGGACGGCAAAGGAGAGCTGAACGAGCCCTATGACATTCTGGTAGAGCCTTCCGGTAATCTGATTGTGGTGGAACGCTACAATCACCGAATCCAGTTTTTCGATCCCCAGGGCGTATCAATGGGCTGGGTAGGCGATCGAGGAACTGTATTAGAAGAACAGTTGGCAGAACTACAGGGAACCCCTGCAAACCTGCTTTCTCCTCCCTTATTTGAGTTGCCCACTTCCATTGCTAAAGACAGCCGTGGAAATTATTTTATCACTGACAGCGGCAACCACCGGGTGCGCAAATTTAATCCCCAGTGGCAGGAAATAATGTCGTTTGGGGGGAAAGGGGCCGAGCCGGGTCAGTTCGAGTATCCCCTTTGCGTGACGGTCGCCCAAAATGATCTGCTGTATGTCGCCGACCTTAATAATGAACGCGTGCAAGTGTTTTCCCCGTTTGGACAATATTTATTCGCCATCGATGGGGCAAGTTCCGAACAGACTTTCGAAGCCCCTTGCCTGACGGCAATAGATTTGAAAGGTTGCTTGCACATCGGCTTCACCTTCAACACACAGATTTTCAAATACCTGATTCCGCTGATTTCCCAGAATACTCTGACTGATAGTTTGGGCGCACTTCCCACTCATACTTTTTACCAGGCCCTTGCTCTTGCACAGGAGAATGATGATGCAAAAGCCCTGACAGCGATTGAAAAAACCTTTGCCCTTTTAAACGAAAAGGCACCGAAAGAAACGCCTCTTGCCGATGACCTTAAAATAAAAGCCTCGCTGCTACTCAGCGACCTGTCTAAAAGGGGCGCAACCATCGCCGACACCGTTTATGCTCTCGCCTTCCGTGGGGCTGAAGACCAATTAAAGCAGGCCAGAGACAAAGCATTAAAATGTTTTTTATCGTGGCAGAAAATGGCTTTAAAGTTTAACGAGCTTTTACTTGAAGAACAAAAAAAGGTACTGAAGGACCCGGAAGGAACTCGTGATTTCAACCACGATCTTCACATAGCCGAGCAGGAAGACAAAAAATACTACCGGCTGACCCGAAACGAAATCTATTCCTACCGGGAAACCGTCCGACAATTTTCCCGGTTTATCTGTAACTCAATTGCAAGCGAATTGCCCGAAACACAATTAGAATCCTTGAACGATGTTCTACTCCGACAAACGGGTGAAACTCTGAGCCTCATAAAAGAATATTTTGGGGAAAAAGAAAGAAGCGAGGAGTCCATGGTTCAGATATTGGGAGAGTCTCAAGGAGAAAAAGATAAATTATCTGCTTTCCTCACCCAGTATTATTCCAACGGCAGAATCATGGACCTGCAATTGCAGTTGCAGTTTGAATTACAGTCTCACTGGTTCAACCTGAGAACACTTGCACACAATGGCCAGAAAAATGTCAGCCTGGAAAATTTCGCAGGAAAAATGGTTGGCGATACTTCCGCTTTCGAGGATATCCTGAAAACCCTGATCGGGTTTCATGAAAACTGGGTCGCCTATCCCCAATTGGAGCAACAATTTCTGAATTCGCTGGACACCCTTTTAAGAATTCCTGCATCCAGCAAAACCGCAATAAAAACAGATCTCACACTGGCAGATTTTACTCCCATTGCTTATGACTCCGAGAACCTGAACTTTTCGGGAATCCTGAACGCCCTTAAAGCCGAAGGCTCTCCTTTAAGCGGGGGGAATGAAACCGTGGTTTGGGGGCAGAACGAGTTCCAGTTTATTGAGTTTTCAAAGCACAAGGAAGAGCTTGCCGCTTGCGCTTTAAAGCTGATGGACACCCAAACCACCTATCAGGGAAAAGCCCAGGAACTCATTCAACAATTGGAAGGAATTTTACGCCAGCGGAACAACCTGGATGTCCAATTGAAACAGGCCAAGGTAGAAGATAAAATTTCCCCCATTACGATCAGCGATAATATTGCCATTGTGCAATTTCAAATCAATCTGATTCGTAGAATGCTCATGAGCCTGGACATCAACCAGTTTCTCAACCTTCATCGTCTTGTTCTCGCAGGTGCTTTTTTATCTCTGACTAATAACGAAAGTTCAGAGACGCAACATTTTTTTCAGTCCTTTAACGATCACTGCACGCAACAGGATCAGAGAGTCCGCGAAGCTGCAAGGTCTCGCAAAGAAAACGCCTTCAAGCTCTCTGCTCTGTCCGGTCAGGTCGAGGAATTAAACTCCAAGTATAATATTTCAGAAATTGCAGACTCCGTAAGAATTGAAAATGAAAACGCAGAGGTGCAAATCAATCTGGACCGTTGTGAGTTTGAATATCAGAGAAACTCTAGAATAAAAAATATTTTGGACAGGCTGATGGAATTTCGCGACCCCCTGTCGCCCTCAGAAGACTCCTTGAAGACAAGTTTTCGAGAAATCAGGATTCTAGAAATAGCCAATGTGAGTATCGGCCATACCCTGAGCCCTCAAGGTATTCACCACAAGCAGGATGGCGGCCTGGTGATTGCCAGTTATGAAAATCACCGTATTTACAGCTATTCCCCCGATGGGAGTTGCCAGTTCCATTTTGGCGGATGGGGCAGTGCGCCCGCAAAATTGCAATACCCAAACAATCTAGCCATTGACAGCAGAGGCTGCATATATGTCATTGAAGAAAAAACCTGCCTGATAAAGAAGTTTGATAAAGAAGGAAACTACCTCTTTCAGTTCGGGCGGGGTCAATTAGGCATGACATTCAGTCTTTCCATTGACAGCCAGGATAATATTTGGGTGGCCGATCCGGAACATAATCGAATAATAATTTTTGAAAACAATGGTGCCGAGATCCGCACCATTACCGGTGAAAACCAATCGACAAGCTTAAACGAACCGGTCAGCATATATTGCCTTCCAAAAGGGGAATATCTGGTGGGAGACAAGTCAGAATCTTTGCTGAAACATTTTGACGCGCAGGACAACATAATTCATAAAGCCGATAAAGCCGATTGGGGAGTGGACGATATTTATTTTATGGCATGGCATCCCAGGCACGGCATTTACGGTTCCGATTTCTGGAACGGACAAATTGTACACTTCAACAACAAACTCGAAGTTCAAAGCGTTTACCACAAACCCGGAAAACGAGCCGGACAACTGGGAAAAGTGGGGGGCCTCTCCATCTTCAACGACCAGTTAGCAGTGGCTAATTTAAATGGCGACAAGGTGCAGATCTTTGACCTTTCCTCTTAAAAACCTGCTTTTCAATAGACGTTAATGATGGGATAGCGACGGTCTTTGGAGCTTTGCAGATTTTCACGCTCCACATCGTGCAGGAAACCGTTGCCCGATAAATGATCTTTAAATGTTGAAACCGAATCTTCCAGAAATTTCCCCGGCCGGTATGCTTTCGCAATATCTTCCATCGAGAAAGATTCCGGCAACTTTCGGCATGTTGATGCCCTGTCACGAATTTTTTCTTCACTCCAGCGCTCGCCATCCATCGCGATGAGCACCGTCGCAACCTGATCATCATCTTCAAAGCAATAAATCTGAGGAAACACCGAAAGAAACGTTTGAATATCTCGGGGTTTCAGGGTGTTGCCCTTGCCATAAAGATTTGAGCCCACCACACCGCCAGGACTCAGCACCGCCCGAATTTCTTTATAAAATTCACAGGTCTTCAAATGATAGGGGATAGACCCGCTTTTAAACGCATCCAGAATGATCCAGTCATAAGGTTCCTGGCCTTTTTGCTTCTGAATGAACACTCTCCCGTCTTCCTCAAACACTCGGCAGCGGCTCGACTCACGCAGGGAAAAATATTTTTTGGAAATATCAATCACCTTGCCATCCACCTCCACAATATCTATTTTTAAATTCGGAAACCATTGGGCGAGGCAATTGCTGACCGCGGCTCCGCCTAACCCCACCATGAGCATTCTTTCAGGCTCGGGAGAAAACAGCAGGGAAGCCATCATCATTTGCGAGTACACCAGAGCAAGCGGGTTTTGTCCCTGCGTGTCCACCCGGCTTTGCAGGTAATATTCACCATTGCCCTTAAACCAAAGCTCCCGGTGTTCGCCATTCTGGATGACATAAATATCGTTATATCTGGTTTTTTCACGAGCCAGAACCTTCATCTCAGGTTCCTCTTTTTTTTCGCCGAATAATCGAAACATTCTAATAACCCTAAAATAATTAATCCCTAAAAGACCGGTTTCCGAGTTAAAAAGCGGTTTTCATTTTGCGTAGATATGATAAACTTTTAACATGGACCAGAGGCTTACCCAACAAACCCGAATCAGGAACTAAGGGAACCTATGCCCTTTCAAAGGCTTACACCCATTACCCTCATATCATAAAGGAATATCTTCCATGCCGCAAAAGGTTTTGAAACATAAAGTTGGGTTGGAAACGCATGGCTTGAAAAATCTAAAAAGAATTCACTGGAATTTATCCACTCCCCAACTCTACGAACACATCATCGCTAATGAAGAGGGGCACATTTCCCATCTAGGGCCTGTGTGCGTGAGCACGGGGGAACATACAGGGAGAGCGCCAAAAGATAAGTTTATTGTTCAAGAGCCTTCCAGTCAGGAGAATATCTGGTGGGGCAAAGTCAACCGACCTTTCTCCGTGGAACAATTTGAAGCCCTGTACTCCAGAGTACTGGCTTATCTTCAGGGGAAAGAAGTTTATGTGCAGGATTGCTGTGCCGGTTCTGACCCCAAGCACCAGACACATATTCGCGTCATCACCGAAGAAGCCTGGCACAGCCTGTTCGCGAGAAACATGTTTATCCAGATACGGGATATGATCAAACTGGAAACCCATGAACCGGCTTTCACCGTCATTCAGGTTCCCGGTTTTAAAGCCGTACCCGCCATTGATGGAACCAATTCGGAAGTTTTCGTCATCGTTGATTTTGGCAAGCAGTTGGTTTTGATCGGTGGGACAAGTTATGCAGGGGAAATCAAAAAATCCGTTTTCTCTATTTTGAACTACCTGTTGCCGCAAAAACAGTCCGTGTTGTCCATGCATTGCTCGGCCAATATTGGCAAAAAAGGCGACTCCGCAGTATTTTTCGGGCTTTCAGGAACCGGGAAGACCACCTTGTCCGCTGATCCTCTGCGCAAGCTGATTGGTGATGATGAACATGGCTGGAGTGACAGAGGTGTTTTCAATTTTGAAGGTGGCTGTTACGCCAAGGTGATTCGCCTGTCGCAGAAATCAGAACCCGAAATTTATGACTGCACCCGCCGGTTTGGCACCCTACTTGAGAATGTGGTTATGGATCTGGATACACGTCGACTCAACCTGGATGATGCCAGCCTCACAGAGAATACCCGGGCCAGTTACCCCATCACCCATATTCAAAATGCTGTGCTCGATGGCATGGGAGGCCACCCTGATAACGTGATCATGCTGACCTGCGATGCCTATGGGGTCATGCCTCCGGTTTCCAAGCTCAGCCCTGAGCAAGCCATGTATCATTTCATCTCAGGCTACACCGCAAAAGTGGCAGGCACCGAAAAAGGCATGAGCCGTGAACCCACAGCTATTTTCAGCACTTGTTTTGGCGCTCCATTCATGTCCCTGCACCCTTCCGTTTATGCGGATATGCTGGGTGAAAAGATTGCTAAATACAACGTATCCTGTTGGCTGGTGAATACCGGATGGACCGGGGGGCCTTATGGGGTTGGACAACGGATCGAAATCAAATATACCCGAGCCATGATCAAGGCTATACTCGAAGGCGAGTTGGACAAGGTGGCGACTCAGGAAGATCCGGTTTTCGGCATACATGTCCCGCTTAAGGTCAAAGGAGTCCCGGATGAAATTCTCCAGCCTAGAAACACCTGGAAAAACCCGGAAGCCTACGATGAAAAGGCCCGAGAGCTGGCGAAACAGTTTGTAGACAATTTCAAGGAATACGAAAGCAATGTGGATAAAAAAATCCTGGACGCAAGTCCAAGACCCTCTGGGTTGTCAAAAAAAACCAAAACAAAAGTTCGTAAATTGAGGAAATAGTCTTCTCTCAACCCAGGATTTTTCGTTTTTTAATTAGAGTTTAAATTATGAGTTCCACACCTATTATCGCATTAACGATAGGGGATCCAGCAGGGATCGGGCCTGAGGTCATTGTCAAAGCTTTCCAGGATGACACGTTACCGCTTCAAGCCCGAGCGGTGGTCATAGGTGATGCACGCCTGCTCCAGGAAACTGCAAAAAAATATGCCCCGGAAATTCTGATCCACCCCATTAACAAGCCTGAAGAAGGCTGGTACCAGACCTGCACCATTGATGTCATCGACCTTAAAAACGTGCCGGAAAATATCCCCCTTGGCAAACCCTGCGCCGAAGCAGGCCGGGCCAGTTATGAAGCCATCAAAGCTGCTGTGGACCTGGCCGTCCGCAATGAAGTCTCAGCCATAACCACGGCTCCCATTAATAAAAAGAGCTTGCATCTTGCAGGCTATCCGTTTCCGGGGCATACAGAGTTGCTGGCTCATCTGACAGGCTCCAAACAGGCCGCTCTTATGATGGCGGGCAAAAACCTGAGAGTCGTGCTTGTCACCACCCACGTTCCCTTAGGGCAGGTTCAGCCACTTATTACCGAAGAAAAGGTGCTCAATACCATTCGCCTGACTCATGAATGGCTGGCCCAGCATGTGACCGATGTTCCTAATATTGCCGTGACAGGGCTCAACCCACATTGTGGCGACGGAGGAATTTTCGGGAAGGAGGAAACCGATCACATTTTGCCGGCACTGAAAACCGCGCAGACGGAAGGCATCCAGGCCAGCGGTCCTTTCTCCGCTGATGCCCTGTTTGGCAGACCCGTTTCGCAAAAATATGATGCCGTAGTCTGCATGTATCACGATCAAGGAATGATTCCGGTGAAGATGGACTCCGCCGGGCAGGGAGTGAACATTACATTAGGTCTGCCCATATTGAGAACCTCTGTAGATCATGGCACCGCTTTCGATATTGCGGGAAGAAATAAAGCCTGCCCCGAAAATCTTAAAATGGCTTTGAGGACGGCAACCCGGTTATCACAATCCACACTCTCCTTGAAATGAGGAAGAGGCCACTTGGACAAAATTTCCTGATCGACCTCAACATCGCTCAGAACATCATCCAATTGGCCCACATTCAACCCGGCGAACCTGTGGTTGAAATCGGCCCGGGTAAAGGTGTGCTCACTCAAATCCTGATTGACCAGGCTGACTCCCTGACCGCTATTGAACTGGACCCACGGCTTTCAAAAGATTTGCAAAACCGTTTTGGTGATATCCCGTCTTTCAAACTGATTGAAGGTGATGCCGCGAAGTTTGATTACGCTTCCCTGGGAGGAGGGCTTAATATTGTTTCCAATCTCCCTTATTACGCCGCCACCCATATCATGAAAAAATTGATCCATTACCGGAATCAAATCCGCTCCATGACATTGATGTTACAAAAAGAAGTGGTGGACCGGTTAACAGCTAAACCCGGCCAGCGAGAATACGGCTCGCTCTCCGTCTATGTGCAGTATCATTGTGAGGTTCAACGTTTGCTTGAAATTCCCAACACTGCGTTTTCGCCAAAACCTAAAATCGATTCTTCTCTCATCGGCCTAACACCCCTGCCCCAGCCAAAGGTGCAGGTTGAGAACCCCAAACTATTTTTCAAGCTGGTGAACTCAGCATTTTTTCATAAACGAAAAATGCTGAAAAACAATTTAAAAGACTGGGAATATCTGTTTAATCAGGAAAGCGGGCAAGCCCGATTGGCTGGCATTGATCTTAGCCGGAGAGGCGAAACCCTCTCTCTCGAAGATTTCGCAGACCTTGCCAACCACGTTCACGCCCTCACGGCCGCCTGAAAGGGTGAACATAGCATCCGGGTTTCACCGGCCGCAAAAACTACCAACCATCAAATTATGACCAACTCAAATAAAGGCAAAGTGGTTCTCATCGGTGCCGGGCCAGGCGACATCGGTCTATTGACCTTGAACGGCAAAGGCTGGCTACAAAAAGCCGATGTCGTCTTGTATGACCATCTCGTCAATCCAGATATGCTTCGCTTCACGCAAAAATCAACGGAAATTATTTATGTCGGGAAAAAAGAAGGCGTCGCTTCCATTGAACAAGAGCAGATCAATCATCTGCTTGTCAGCAAAGCCCGTGAAGAAAAAATCGTCGTCCGCCTGAAAGGGGGCGACCCTTTTGTGTTTGGGCGTGGAGGGGAAGAGATTCAAGCCGTCCATGCAGCTGGCATTGCCTTTGTCATTGTTCCTGGTGTGACCTCTGTAACCGGCGTTGCGGCCTATGCCGGTATCCCACTCACCCACCGCGACTTGTCTTCCACTCTTTCCATCATTACCGGGAGCAACGAAAAAAAGCAAGGCGACATACATATCGATTGGGAGAAAATAGCGGCCCGATCCGGAACTTTGGTTTTTCTCATGGGCGCGCGCAAGCTTCCTTTGATTGCCGAAAAACTCATGCGTTTCGGTAAAAGCCCTGACACCCCCATCGCCGTTGTGCAATGGGGCACGACAGCTCGACAGAAAACCTGGATCGGTACCTTGGGCACAATTGTAGAAATTTCCGCGAAGGACAAAATTTCGCCCCCGGCCCTGACTATCATCGGAGAAGTGGTGAACCTGAAACCTGTCATCGAATGGTATGAACACCTGCCACTATTCGGCAAAACCATTGTGGTCACAAGAAAGGGCGACCAGGCCGAATCCATGATCGACCGATTGCGGGAGCTGGGTGCCGAACCTTTCTTTTTCCCGGTGATCGAAACCATCGCCCCGGATGACTGGGGCCCTCTGGACAATGCACTGAACAACCTCTCTCAATATCAGGGGCTGATATTCACCAGCGTTAACGGAGTACGGTTTTTTTCAGAGCGGCTCAAATCTATTGACCAAGACATTCGAGAGTTGAAAGGACTTCGAGTCTACACCATAGGCCCCAAAACCGCCGAGGCTGTGCGTGACCTGGGAATTCGTGTGGACGTGGTGCCTGAAAATTTTGTCGCCGAATCTCTGATCGAATGTTTCGAAAATATAAAAGGCCAACGGTTCCTTTTACCGCGTGCCAGCGTTGCCCGTGAAATTCTGCCTGAACAACTGCGCAAAATGGGAGCCATCGTCGATGTCGCTCCGGCTTACCAGACCATTCTGCCTACCCCGCAAGTGGATGAATTATCCAAGAGGCTCGAGGCGGGTAGCATAGATATCATCACCTTCACTTCCTCCTCCACCGTCAAAAACTTTTTGGCCTTAACCGGTAAAAACCTCCTCCCGGAAATTAAAAAAGCAAAGATTGCCTGCATCGGCCCTGTCACCCAAAAAACCGCCGAAGATGCCGGATTAAACGTAGCAATCGTGCCCGAACAATACACCGTAGCGTCTCTCCTTGACGCCATCGAAGCAACCGCTCGGCGCGGGGCCAACGAGCAATAGCTTCAGTTGGCAAGCAAGAATTCGTCTCGGCCCAACATGCCCTTGCGCATTTTCCTCCACGGCTAGTGGTGGGTTGCCTCTAAGGCGAGTGGCGGGTATAATGTCTTCATATTACATAAACCCATTTACCAACGTCTATCTGGGACGGGGATGCCAATATGTCGATACGATCCATTCAAGTCAGTCACATCGTTTTAAGTACCGAAGAGCTTGCCAACGTGCTTCTCGATCATCTCAAAGAAGATGAATATAAAGACCGCGAGATGTTATTTAAAATGTTTGCCAAACTGGCTAAAAAATACAGTGCCTGCGGAAGCCGCAATAAAGGCGGAGATCTTGGGTTGCTCGAGCACAATACCGCCTCTCCCGAACTGGAAAAAGCCGCCATGGCGGCTCCGGTAGGCGAAGTGCAAGGCCCGATCAAAAGCAAGTTCGGCTATCATATTTTTATCATAACAAGGGAAGAGGAAATGAAGGACATGGGTATCGATGGCCTGACGACCACTTCTTTCGGAGCCGGTGACGGCACACTCTAACAGTGTCCCGACATACCACCCATCGCAAAATCATGATTGAGCCCATCCTCGAAAAAGCGCTTGCCGGCCAACGTATTCAACCTGATGAAGCATTAAAACTGTTTTCCACAACAGATATCCTGCTACTCGGGAACGTTGCTTCCAGATTAGCCCGAAAAAAAAGGGCCGATAGAACCGTCACCTATATCGTGGACAGGAATATCAATTACACCAATGTCTGCGTTACCGACTGTTCTTTTTGCGCATTCTATCGCAAAGAGTCTGATACCGACTCCTATGTTCTGCCCTATGAAACCATCGCGCAAAAAATTGGAGAAACCGTATCTGCCGGTGGCAACCAGATTCTTCTGCAGGGTGGGCATCACCAGAATTTAAAAATAGATTATTTTGAAGACCTGTTCCATAAAATCAAACAACAGTTTGATATTCACCTTCATGCCCTGTCTCCCTCCGAGATCATCCATACCAGTCGAATATCCAAATTATCTCTGGATGAAACGCTAATCCGGCTCAAACAGGCGGGGTTGGATTCCATACCCGGCGGCGGGGCAGAGATTCTCGTTGACCGCGTCCGCCAAATTATCAGCCCAAAAAAATGCTCGTCCGATGAATGGCTGGAGGTCATGGAACGGGCACACGGTATGGGCATCCCCACCACCGCCACAATGATGTTTGGTCATGTCGAAACACTCGAAGAACGCATCGAGCATCTTGAACGACTGCGAAATTTACAGGATAAAACTCAGGGCTTCACGGCTTTCATCGCCTGGAGCTTTCAACCGGGTAACACGCAACTGCAAGGGGACAGTGGAATTAATACAGCCGTTACCGGATTCGAATACCTGAAAACCCTTGCCATCAGCCGGATATTCCTCGACAACTTCAATAATCTGCAATCTTCATGGGTGACACAGGGGCCAAAAATCGGGCAGGTATCGCTTTATTATGGAGCCAACGATATGGGCAGTACCATGATGGAAGAAAATGTGGTCGCCGCCGCAGGAACTGTCTATTGCATGGACGAAGAAGAAATTAAGCGATTGATCACCGACAGCGGCTTCATCCCACAACGCCGCAACATGAAATACGACTATCTACCTCACTAAAATCCCCTCCCAAAAGTTATCATTCACAAATAATTTCAAAAGGTTACGTGTACAAAAATTTATATTTACACTTATCGTACTGGTAGTGCATACTGGGTAATATTGTCTTATTTTTAACGACAATAATATTGCGGTATTTCTGTCGCTAAAAATAAAGGGGTTTCAATGATTTCAACTCCCGATTCTTTCCCGCCCGTTGAATTAAACAGTGAGGTTTTGAAAAAATGGCAGGGTGCCGTTGATGCATACTTCAAGTTCCCTTGGTAGCCATAACGAGGCACACGCCCCCTCTTTTAGAGATTGTCTGTACCAATCAATCGCACACAAACCCCTTTACCTCTGAAAGCTATGTACCGTATGAAAGCACCTATTGTAAAACAGTCATCACTTCGGGTGCCGCTCTCAGGATAGATGATGCCACTCAAATTGGGGGTTGGGAGAACGCCCCGGCGTTTAAAGAAGGCATGATCGCCTACCTGGGGTTCCCGATTTTCACGCCTGATGGAAAAGTATTTGGCGCACTCTGTATTTTGAACTCCAAAGCAAACTCTTTTCCTGAAGCAAGCGAAAACCTTCTCCTGCAGTTCAGGGAGTTGATTGAGGCCCATCTGGCTTCCCTGTTGCAAGACCTAAATAATGTGAATGACGACATTAAAAATCCCCAACGAACCTTGTCGACCCTGATCAGTAATCTCCCCGGATTCGTTTACCGTTGCGCCAACGACCCTAATTGGACCATGGAATACATCAACGGAGATTGCCTGAATCTTACCGGTTACCGCAATGAAGATATCGAAAACAACCGAAAGCTTTCTTATGCAGACTTGATCCACCCGGAAGATCAAGGTCAAGTCTGGAAAGATGTTCAAAAGGGTTTAAACAAAAAAGAACCGTTCAAGCTGGTTTACCGGATTATCAGCTCCGAGGGTCAGGAAAAATGGGTGTGGGAACAAGGACGGGGAGTTTTTTCAGAGACAGGAGATCTTCAGGCTCTGGAAGGATTCGTCACCGAAATCACCGAACAAAAAAAAGCAAGACAAGAGCTGGAAAAGCACCAGAACCACCTTGAAGATCTAGTCCAGAAACGTACCCATGAATTGGAAAGGTTAAACCATCTTCTCAAAATTTCCACAGATGAACTCAAACGTAGTAATCAGGAACTGGAGCAATTCGCCACCCTCGCTTCCCACGAACTACAGGAACCATTAAGAAAAATAACAACATTCGGTTCTTATATCAAAAGTCACTCCGAAAACCTGGATGACAAGTGCAAAGACTATTTTGACCGTATGATCAAGACTTCTGAAAAAATGCGAGGTTTTATAGACGATCTCCTGCAACTTTCACAGGTGGCCAGTCAGGCCCGACATCTTCAAAAAACCAATTTGAATAAAATCATGGAAGATGTCCTGATGGATCTTGAGAGTCGGATCACAAGCACACATGCCGAAATTCAAATTGGGAAGCTTCCTGTTCTGAAGGCTAATGCCTTTCAGATGAAACAGCTCTTCCAGAATATTTTATCGAACAGCCTCAAATTTCATAAAGATGGGGTCGCCCCGGTCATCAAAGTTAGAAGCCAACTCTCCAGCAACAACTGCATGGAAATAATTGTTGAAGACAACGGCATCGGAATCCGCCCTGAAAACAGCAAACGCATATTCGAACTGTTTGAAAGGCTTCACGGACGAGGTGAATATGAAGGCACCGGCATAGGGCTTGCCCTATGCAAAAAAATAGTTTCCCTTCACGGTTGGGAAATCAGGGTCGAAGGACTCCTGGGGCAGGGAACAAATATTGTGATATCTCTTCCCAAGGGTAAAGAATATCAAGAGCCCCACGCCGAGTGACCCCCTAACAGGGGAGGCAGATAGCAACAGTCCATCAAACCGAGTTAACCCGTTGCCAATCAAATAGAGCTATTGCACTTTGCCACCGGCGGCTCGCCGGTTAGAGAGCTCTTCGGCCTAACAGGGTTTGCACTGCCATACGGTCAGTCCCTTTAGCCAACATGAATGCGGTGAACGACTGACGCAGTGAATGCGGTGTGACCTGCTTTTCAACTCCAGAAGTGGTCAACGCGACTTTAAAAAATTTGGTGACGCTACGGGTCGTCAGTTTTCCACCCTGCTCACTGGGGAATAAATAGTCGCCTGGTTTTTTGTTGCCTATCTGTCTATGCAAGGCATCTTTAAGACTGTTGGAAAAAATGGTTGTGCGTGTATCCAGCTTGCCAAGACCCGGTACAAACAGCATCAATTTATCAAGGCTCACATGCTGAACCTTGACCGCCACCAGTTCAGAAACACGCAAACCTGCTGTATAGGCCAACTCGATCATCAACCTGTGTTTCAGGTTCTCTGCCGATACTGCTATTTTTCGCACTTCACTGACTGTCAGCACTACCGGTTTTAACTTTTTCTTACGGGGCCGCTTGAATCCATCCAGAATAAGGTCATGGTTATAGACCGCCTTGTAAAAATAACTGAGCGCGTTATAAGCCTGATCTATCGTTGACCTTGACTTCCCCTCCGAAACAAGACCTTCCAAATAAGTTCTAATATCGTCCCCTGAAACATTTTGTGGGTTGGTCAGGTTTATGTTCCGCACAAAATGCCGTAACTGCCCAAGGTAGGCCTTGATAGTTTGCGGACTGTAAGTACGTTGCTCAAGGTTGCCCTGAATAGCACTGAACAGTCTTGTCAGGGATAAGGAACGACTGGTGACGCGGTTCATGGTAATTCTCCAGGAAAGGCGGAACTTCCGTGGGCAGAGAGCAATGGCTGTAAACGGAATGCTCCGCAAATA
>JACKQG010002411.1_pt1 | contig 24475 bp, 26 predicted proteins | sample 8237621 | NCBI WGS metagenome assembly JACKQG01 (sample SAMN15677084, study PRJNA649215) | marine metagenome | biome: marine; feature: Black Sea; material: saline water; isolation source: suspended particulate matter (SPM) from the Black Sea western gyre | collected 2013-06-09/2013-06-10 | depth... | reverse complement strand
TAAATAACTATTTTAGCAGTTTGTTTTATTTACTTATTTTGACATCCACGGCAACCTTTTTTTGTAAATAGATCCAAAGAGTGCCAAGAGACCTACACCCAAAAAATGAAGCAAAAATTCGATTCAGATCATGGTCGCATGATTTACAGCGGGCGGATAGGGACTGCACAACCAGTATTTGCAAATTTGAGACACTCCATCGATTTGGTCCAGAGTTTACATAGAACGTAAAAAGAGAAGGTTCTTGTAAGATCGATATTGTGAAGTTCCCCGCCTTAAAGGGCGGGGAACTATACTTATTCTACAGCCTCGTTGGACATCTCAAAATTTGGAAACCCAGGCTTGAAATAGCATGGCTTCCGTGTTATTGTGATTCCATGATACAGTCATTCAAAAATCAGGCTACTGAAGATATATTCAACGGTGTAACGACCAAAGCTGCTTTGAGGTTATGTCCTAAAGATATTTGGAAAGTTGCGTCTCGAAAACTTGATCAGCTTGATTCTGTTGTCTATCTTAACGAGTTGCTCATACCGCCTGGAAATCATTTGGAGGCGCTCGCAAGAGAACGAAAAGGTCAACATAGCATTCGCATCAATGACCAGTATCGGGTCTGTTTCAAATGGACAGAGGCGGGTCCAATTGATGTTGAAATTACAGACTACCATTGAAAGAACATACTCAGGAGATTATTATGATTAGAATACCGACTCACAGGGCGCCAACCCATCCCGGGCAGATGCTTTCTGAAGAATTTCTAAAGCCGATGGGGCTTACCCAGCGAGAATTAGCAGATTCGATACATGTGCCCTATCAGAGAATCAACGAAATCATCAACGGTCGCCGAGGAGTTACCCCCAGTACGGCATTAAGGTTGTCCAAGTTTTTTGGTGTTTCTCCTGACTTCTGGTTGAATCTTCAATTGAGGTGGGATCTTTATTTTGCTCAGCAGGCTGAAGCCGATGAATTGAATTCAATTAATCCGCTATCCGTTCAAAACGAGTCAGTCCATTAATATGGACAGCCCATGCCAAGCGAACAGCCAGGGCAGAGCGGCTGTGCAAAACTGAAATTCCTTTTTGACCTGGCTGCTGCTGAGTTCGGCCCTTCACGGCCTTTTGGGCTCTGCTCGCGCTCCACCCATCATGTCACTACTCCGGAACTGCATTTCGCTGCGCTTCATGCAGTCTGGTGGGTTAGATTAAAAACATAGGGTCCTAAAATGCACTTATTATATTGAACAGACCAGGAGCGGATATGGTTGAAAAAGTCATTATCATGGGGGCGGCCGGACGGGATTTTCACAACTTTAACGTGTATTTCAAGGACAACCCCCGCTACCGGGTGGTCGCTTTTACGGCGGCTCAGATTCCGGACATCGAAGGCCGGCGCTATCCGCCGGAGCTGGCCGGCACGTTTTATCCTGAAGGCGTTCCCATCTATCCCGAAAATGATCTGACTGATCTTATTCGTGCACACCAGGTGGATCTGGTCGCGTTTTGCTACAGTGATATTCCCCACACGGAGGTGATGCATAAGGCGTCTATCGCCATGGCCGGCGGGGCGGACTTTGTCCTGATCGGCGCCACTTACACCATGCTCAAGTCCCAAAAAACCGTTGTGGCGGTCTGTGCCGTGCGGACGGGTTGCGGAAAATCTCAGACCACGCGCCATATTTGTAAAATTATAAGGGAACAGGGCCGGAAAGTTGTGGCCGTTCGCCATCCCATGCCGTACGGAGATTTAACCCGGCAGGTGGTCCAGCGCTTTTCCTGTTACCAGGACTTTGAAAAGCAGCAGTGCACCATCGAAGAAAGAGAAGAATACGAACCGCTGGTATCCCAGGGCATCGTGGTTTATGCTGGGATCGACTATGGACAGATTCTCAAGGCGGCTGAAGCAGAAGCCGATGTCATCGTCTGGGACGGCGGCAACAACGACACGCCCTTTTACTATCCGGACGTGCACATTGTGGTTTTCGACCCCCACCGGGCCGGCCACGAATTGCTGTACTATCCCGGTGAAACCAATATGCTCATGGCCGATATTGCCGTCATCAACAAGGTGGACAGCGCCGACCCGGAAAAGGTAAACACCGTCCGGAAAAACATCGAAAAACATGCCCCCAACGCCGCCGTCATTCTGGCTGAATCGGCGCTTTTAGTGGACTATCCCGAACAAATCAAAGCAAAGCGGGTGCTGATTGTCGAGGACGGCCCGACCTTAACCCACGGCGAGATGTCCTATGGTGCCGGCGTTATTGCTGCGCAAAGGTATGAAGCGGCCGCGATTGTCGATCCCCGGCCCTATGCCAGCGGAACTATCGAAAAAATCTACAGGCGGTATCCGCATATCGGCCCGGTGCTGCCGGCCATGGGATACGGTAAGAAACAGATTCAGGATTTGGCGTCGACCATCAATCAGGCTGAATGCGACCTGGTTCTTTATGCCACCCCCATCGACCTGCCCAAGCTGATGTCCATTAACAAGCCGACGCTGAGAGTGCGTTACGAATACAAGGATCACGGCGCCCCTGTCCTTAAGGATGTTCTTTTAAAATGCTTGCAAAAATTTAATAAATAAAAACACTGCGGACACTATTGATGATGAAAAAGGATAAACAGACGCTTTTGGTTGCCCTGGGCGGCAACGCGCTGATTCGAAAAGGCCAAGAAGGGACCGTCGTTGAGCAGTTTGAAAATCTGAAAGTACCCATTGGCCAAATCGCAAGACTTTCCAAAAAATTCAGGGTCATTATCACCCACGGCAACGGGCCCCAGGTAGGCAACCTGCTGCTGCAGCAGGAAAGCTGTGATAGTGTTCCCAAACTGCCGCTGGAAATTCTGGTGGCGCAGACCCAAGGGCAAATCGGCTACATGATCGAATCGACCCTGGATACAGAGCTGATGAAGCTGAAAGATAATGCCCGGCATTACTTTGTCAGCCTGCTTAGCTACGTGGTTGTGGATAAAAACGACCCGGCCTTTTTAAATCCGTCCAAACCCGTCGGTCCGGCCTTCTCGAAAGCAAAGGCTGCCACCCTGCCCTATCCGACTCAAAAAACCGCCAAAGGATACCGGCGGGTGGTGGCCTCTCCTTTGCCGGTTACGATTGTGGAAAAACGGGAGATCAAAAAGCTGATTGAAATGAACTTCATCGTCATTTGCTGCGGGGGCGGTGGCATACCGGTAATTCGAAAAGGACGCAGCTTTAACGGAGTTGATGCCGTCATCGACAAAGATCTGGCAAGCGCCAAGCTGGCCCAAGAAGTCGGCGTGGATATTTTTTTGATTGCATCCGATGTGGAAGCAATCGCCCTTGATTACGGTACAAAAGATCAGAAATTCCTGCGCGCCCTCACCCTCAAGCAGGCCGCCTGCTATTTAAAGGACGGCCATTTCCCCCCCGGATCCATGGGCCCCAAAGTCGAAGCCGCCATGCAATTTGTTCGAAAAACCGGCAAGAGAGCCGTTATCGCTTCCATAGAAGCGATTGAAAGCGCCGTTGCCGGCCAAGCAGGCACTGAAGTTGTCAGGGATTAGGACGGATTGAATATTTTAATACGGTTTTTCTTCTCCCTGCAGGCTGTCGCTGATAATGCGTAACCCTTCCAGGGTCAGTGCCGGTTCAAGGGCTTCAATGGTCTCGGATACCTGATACATAAGCTCCGCCAGACCTCCGGTAGCAATTACCCGTGGATTTGTGCCCATCTCCGCCCGCATGCGCTTTACCATTCCATCCACAAGGCTGGCATAACCGAAAATAATCCCGGCCTTAATACTGCTGGCGGTATCTTTGCCGATCACACTTTCAGGTGGCATAAAGATTTCAACCCTGGGAAGTTTGGATGCCTTCATAAACAAGGCCTCGGAAGCGATCATGATTCCGGGGCTGATTGCGCCGCCCAGATACTCGCCTTTTTCCGAGATAGCATCAAAGGTTGTCGCGGTCCCAAAATCTATGACGATAAGGCTGGTGCGGTATTTATGAAATGCCGCCACCGCGTTGACAATACGGTCGGCCCCTATCTCGGACGGGTTTCTGTAACGCAGCGTGATGTTGGGAACAGACTCGGCATCCACCCAGTGCGGTCGATGACCCAGATATTTGCGACAAAACGAGTCGAGAATGGTTACCATGGGCGGAACCACGCAGGAAATAATGGTCTTGCTGATATCTTTGGAACGGATGTTCCCGGCCGTAAAAAGATTGGTGACCAGGATGTTAAATTCATCCTCTGTTATGCGCCATTCGGTACGTATCCGCCAGTCTTTAACAAGATTTTGACCGTCGTAGACGCCGATGACAATATTTGTATTGCCAACATCGATGACCAGCAGCATGATTTTAAATTCCTTTGAGAGACCTTTGATTGATGGATTCGAAATAAGCTCAATTTATCCTATGGCGGAAAATCGGTCGAAGCATTTTTAATCGCATCAATAATTTTTAATGTTGTCCGCGTATTGCCAACGTTGTGGACCCTTACCATGTGGGCGCCGTTTAAAACCGAAGCGGCAACCGCAGCCTGGGTGCCGGTTTCCACCTCCGGCATGTCGGCCTGAATATCTGCTGCGGTCTTGTCTTTAAGGATGTTTCGTATAAACGCTTTTCTGGAAGGTCCGATCAGAATGGGAACATCCAGCGTTTTAAATTCACCCAGGTGCCGGATGAGCGCCAGGTTATGTTCTCTTGTTTTTCCAAAACCGATCCCCGGATCGATGATGATTTTCGATCTTGAAATTCCTTTCTTTACAGCACGATCAATTGCAGTTTCAAGAAACCCTTTGATTTCTCCGAGAAGGTCGTCATATGCGGGTGCCGCCTGCATGGTTTTGGGCGTTCCGAGCATGTGCATTAAAATAATCGGCACACCGTACTCGGCTGCCAGTGCCGCCATACCAGTATCAAAGCGCAGCGCCGTTACATCGTTGATGATGGAAGCGCCGGCGTCAAGAGCCCTTCTTGCCACTTCGGCCTTGGTGGTATCGATCGAAATCGGAATCGAAACCCGCGCGGCAAGTTTTGCAATGACAGGCACGACGCGCTGGATTTCCTCTTCGATAGATACCGGATCGGAAAAGGGGCGTGTCGATTCGCCACCGATATCAAGAACGTCAGCTCCTTCTTCGCACAGTTTTTCGCCTTGAACCACGGCCTTGTCGAATGTAAAGAATTTTCCCCCATCGGAAAATGAATCGGGAGTGACATTCAAAATGCCGATAATACGCGTCTGTTTGCCTAAATCAAGGCTGTGATTTCCCCAGGAAAGATTATAGGTCTTCATAGTCGCAGGTGTGGACGGTATTTCAGATATCAAGCTGCCGGTTACTCATCGGCAGCTTCTGCTTTTGCTTCGACTTTGGGTTCGGTGCCTGCTTCGGTTTCCGCTTCAGCCTTCTTTTCAGCGCTTGTTTCGCCTGGGTCTTTGGTGTCTTTATCCTTGGCTTCCATCTCGATAGATTTCGATGGAAACTCAAACCCCGGTTTCATGGTGCGTATCAGTTCATCAAGTTCTTTGCCCATGACGGTTTCTTTTTCAAGCAGGCGCTCGGCCAGGGCATGAAGGATATCTACATTTTGCTCTAAAGTGCTCTTGGCAAGCTTGTAAGCCTTCTTGATCAGGTTGCTGATCTCCCGGTCAATTTTTCGTGCGGTTTCTTCGGAATAATCCCTGTGCTGGGCAATCTCACGCCCTAAAAAGATATGTTCTTCGCCTTTGGCATACGAGAGCAGACCCAGTTCAGTGCTCATGCCCCAGCTTCGTACCATTTTCTGGGCAACGTCCGTGGCCTGTTTGATGTCGTTGGCAGCACCGGTACTGATACGGTTAAAAACAATCTCTTCGGCCGCTCGTCCGCCCAAGGCGACCGACAGCTCGCTTTCAAGCTGGTCCTTATATTTAAAGTCGCTCTCTTCGGGTAAAAACCACGTAATTCCCATCGCACGCCCCCTGGGAATAATGGTGATTTTGTTGACAGTGTCTGTTCCGGGCAGAAAGCGGGCAACCAGGGCGTGCCCCCCTTCATGATACGCCGTGGTTTTCCGATCTTCTTCCCTGATGACTTTCGATTTTCGTTCCAGCCCCATATAAACCTTATCCTTGGCATCTTCCAGATCGGACATTTCAATGCTTTCCTTGTCCCGTTTGGCACCAAGGAGGGCCGCTTCGTTCACCAGATTTTCCAGGTCGGCACCGGAAAACCCGGGTGTTCCCTTCGCCAGCAAGAGAGGGTCAACATCCGGGCCCACCGGTGTTTTTTTCAAGTGCACCCTTATAATTTTTTCACGGCCGACAATGTCCGGCAGCGGCACAACCACCTGGCGATCAAAACGCCCCGGCCGCAGAAGGGCCGGGTCCAAGACATCGGGCCGGTTTGTAGCGGAGATAAGAATAACCCCCTCGTTGGATTCAAAGCCGTCCATTTCGACCAGCAGCTGATTTAAAGTTTGTTCTCTTTCGTCATGCCCTCCACCGAGGCCGGCTCCCCGATGCCGGCCGACAGCGTCAATCTCATCGATAAAAATGATACAGGGTGCATTCTTTTTGCCCTGGACAAAAAGATCCCTGACCCGCGATGCGCCCACACCAACAAACATTTCTACGAAATCCGATCCGCTGATATGGAAAAACGGGACATCAGCCTCTCCCGCAATGGCGCGTGCCAAAAGGGTTTTGCCGGTACCGGGAGATCCCATTAAAAGAACACCTTTGGGAATCCGGCCGCCAAGACGCGTGAATTTTTTGGGGTCTTTGAGAAACTCGACAATTTCTCCGAGTTCTTCTTTGGCCTCATCGATTCCGGCAACATCATCAAAGGTGACCTTCTTGGACTGGTCGGATTGCAGGCGGGCACGGCTTTTTCCAAAAGACATGGCTTTGCCGCCGCCGGATTGCATTTGGCGCATGAAAAAAATCCACACGCCGATGAGTACAATCATGGGGAACCATGATACCAAAACAGACATATACCATGGAGATTCGGCCGGTGGTTTGGCGCTGATCGGAACTTTCTTTTGCCGGAGAATCTTGATCAAATCCATGTCCTGAGGTGCATATACCTTTAAGCGATTGCGGTTTATATCCGTAACATAAAGTTCCTGTCCCTGGATAACCACGTCGCTGACACGCTCACCTTCGACCATGGCAAGAAATTCGGTGTAACTGATCTTGGTCTCGGCAAGGTTCTGTTGATTAAACAGATTGTAAAGCATGACCATCATCAGCGTTATGACAAGCCACAACGCCAGGTTCTTATAAAAAGGATTCAAAAGTCATTACCCCCTGTAAACGATTAATACCTACGTTATGTTAATCATTATTGCCGATTAGGCAAGTCTAAGTTCTCCTTTAAGTACTTTGCCGGTTGCCGGCATTACTTTCACGGACTCATCGATACGATGACCCACAACCCAGATTATTTTCCCGCGGCTTAGCAGGACGGGGCATTTTGCGCGCTCGGTTCTGGGAACCTTTTGATTGATAAAAAAGTCTTTTAATTTCTGTGTTCCGGTCATTCCCAGCGGTTTAAAACGGTCTCCCGGGCGAACGTTCCTCACAATTAGAGGAAAACCTAATCTATTCATATCAAAAAAACCGGTCAGATGTCCAGCATGACTGAAATCAGACAGATGTTCAACCCTGGTTTCAGAAAACTTTATTTGGGCATTAAGCTCTTTAATGAAAAGGGTTCCGGGTTTGTTTATGCTATATTCAAAGGTAAATGTTTCATCCTGGTCGGGCTTAATGTCAAGATCGCGCAGTGCTTTTTGCTCTTTGGAAATCAACAGCACGCCCTGCATGCGTCGAACTCTGACCCGATCCGGCAGATCAAGGTTCCCGAAGGGCTGTGGACTTTCCAAAAGACGAATCACGGCATCGACGTGAGCAAAGGTGATACGCCTTAAGTCTCCTTTTATCCGTTCAACGGCGTTTCGAATGATCCGTCTTAAGGCGGCGATATGGACCCCGTCAAGTTTAGAGACGGAAAGGGTAACGGTCTTTGGGCCTGCATTCAAAATAGCAGCATCCAAAATAGGCCGCAGGACATCTTCCATCCATTCTTCTTCGGCGCTTAAAATTGAGGCCAGGCGGTTAAGGGTTTCAATGATCTTGGGGTTGTAAGATGTTTTAAGCAGCGGAATTAATTGATGGCGGACTCTGTTGCGCAGGTGCTTTAAGTCCAAATTGGTTCTGTCCGAAACATAGGTTAACCCATTTAACTTCAAATACTCTAGAATATCGGATCGTCTTAACTTTATGAGCGGACGAACGATCTTTACGCCTCTCACCGGCGGGATGCCTGAAATGCCCAAGGGGCCGCTCCCTCGAAACAGATTCATCAGGACCAGTTCGGCGTTGTCATCGGCATGGTGTCCCAGGGCAATTTTGTCGAAACGGCCTTTTGCGGCCAAATCCGTTAAAAAAGCGTAACGAACACGCCTGCCGGCTTCTTCCAGGGAGAGCCTGTTGTCATGCTGATACTTGCGAACATCAACTTTATGGACATAAAACGGCAAATCGAACCGGTCCGCCAGCGAGGCAACAAAGATGGCGTCATCATCTGAAGCTTGCAGGCGGAGGCCGTGATTCAAGTGGGCGACCCCCAGTTTGAGGGATAATCCGGAAGCTAAGGTGATCAGGGCATGCAGAAGGGCCACAGAGTCCGGCCCGCCGGACACACCGACAAGAACCGAATCCTGGGGCTTGAACATTTCATGGGCCGCAACGGTTTTTTCAACGGTTCGGAATACTTTATTTTTGTAGCCTTTGCGCGATGCTGGCATGAATCAGCTCGGAAACTTTTTTGTCCCATATTCCTACCACGCCGGAACGGACGGAAACCTCCGTAATTCTGGGTTCAATCATTACCGTTTTTACGGTTAGCGGGGTTCCATCGGTTCGCTTGGCCTTTATCGTTGTATTAATGCCGTCAGATGCTTCTTCCGTAATCGCTATTTTCAGGCTTTCCAATGCTGCCGTACATGCCAGGTTGGTTTTATCAAATGGTGCTTGATACGACCTTGTCAGTTGGCCGTTAAAATAGGTATACACACCGGCGACCGCAGCTGCTCCGGTGAACACGGCGGCACAGCCGCTGACGACACAGCACGATAACGCCAACAGTATAAGGAGGTTCCGTTTCATCTTTTTGTCCTTTGGGATGCTAAAAAGATCGGAAAGTTCGTTTCGATTTAAATTTTTATGGTGAAATTCGCAACCCGTAACCCTTAATAACGCTCGGATGTCGCCAACTTATGATAGAAACCCATCGATGTCAATAAAAAACACTGAATGTTGAGTCCGTTAATCATTAATATCGTTTATCTTGTGGTAGGAAGCCAATTTGTTGTAGGAGAATTTCCTTTTTGAAGCGATTTTATAACTTGAAAAAAAACGCCATCGATTATATTCATATCATCAGGTTGTGCTAGGCGGGGAGTTAGCGGTGCCCTTTTCCCGAAATCCGCTCTATGCGGGGCTGAATTCCCTCTGGAGGGTTTTTAGCTGGAATTCTGTTTGCCATTTTGACCGGCCGCCGCGCAACAGGCGGTTACGAACCTCGTCAGGTCCGGGAGGAAGCAGCGATAAGTAAATCAGCCTGTGTCGCGGATCGATTCCGGTCATACATGTGGCGGATGTATTTCAGAAAAAACTCGATAGGGGGTGCACAACCGATCTTTTGATCTGTCAAGATCGACCATGGCCCTTGATCCAAACCTGCCCATCGTTATCCTTATGTTCTTAACTTGTTAGAATTGTTAATAAAAAATGTTTTTCCCGACCATGCCTATCAGAAGTGCGGTTTAATGCCGAAATCCCCATTTGCGCCTTGACATTGCTTAAGACAGTCTTATTTTTTACAAAACTTTGTAACCTATTTCAAAAAAAACCAAGGGACAACATCAACTGATGGGTGAAAAACGGCAAGCTAAAATTCAAACGGAAAACCAACAAACCGATACTGAAAGCGAATCGCTCCCCAAAAGTGATCCAGACCAAGGAGTTCGAGCCGAAACCGCCGACCCTCTATCGGAGCTAAAAACGCAGCTTGAGTCTGCCCAAAAAGAAGCCGGGGAGAATTACGATCGTCTTTTGCGGGTATCGGCGGATTTCGAAAACTATAAAAAGCGCTCCGCCCGCGAGATGGAGGATTTCAGGAAGTTTGCCAACGAATCTTTGATTAAAGCCTTGCTGCCCGTGATCGACAACCTTGAACGGGCCTTGGATTCGGCCGGCAATAACCAGCATGTAAACGACGCCTTCGTCGAAGGTGTTCAACTGACACTTTCAGAGGTATTGAAAATTTTTGAAAAATTTAATGTCAACCCGATTGAATCCTTGGAAAAACCGTTTGATCCCGGTTTTCATCAGGCGGTTATGCAGCAGGAAACAGATAACTATCCGGATAAAACGGTTTTAACGGAACTTCAGAAAGGATACTTGATGCATGCCAAACTGATCCGGCCTGCCATGGTGGTTGTTTCCAAGAAAAAAGAAATGCCTGAAAACCAGGAAAACGATGAACGGCTTGAAATAACAAAAAAAGAAATGATTATATCTGACAGTGAGGAGGACACAGCAAATGGGTAAAGTCATAGGTATCGATCTTGGCACCACCAATTCATGTGTGGCTGTTATGGATGGGGGCGATGCAATCGTGATTACAAACCCTGAAGGGGGACGCACGACACCTTCAATTGTCGCTATTTCCGATAGCGGGGAACGGTTGGTAGGCCAAATCGCCAAGCGGCAGGCCATTACGAATCCCGAAAATACGGTCTTTGCGGTTAAACGTCTGATCGGTCGTAAGTATCGATCCAAGGTAGTACTGAATGATATTAAGATACTTCCCTACAAAATTGAAGAGGCCGACAACGGTGATGTCCGTATCAATCTTCGGGGAAAGCAGCACAGCCCTGCCGAAATATCATCGTTCATCTTGGCGAACATCAAAAACACCGCTGAGCAATATCTGGGTGAAAAGGTCACCGATGCCGTTGTCACGGTTCCGGCCTATTTCGACGACAGCCAGCGCCAGGCCACCAAAGACGCCGGCAGGATTGCCGGTCTTAATGTCCTCAGAATTATCAATGAGCCGACAGCGGCATCCCTGGCATACGGCCTTGACAAAAAGAAAGAAGAAAAAATCGCCGTCTTTGACCTTGGCGGCGGCACTTTTGATATATCATTGCTCGAAATCGGAGAAGGGGTTTTTGAAGTCAAGTCGACCAACGGCGATACCCACCTTGGCGGCGAAGATTTCGATCTGCGGCTAATCGATTACCTGGCAAACGAATTCAGAAAAGATCAGGGCATCGATCTTCGAAACGACAAGATGGCCCTGCAGCGGCTCAAAGAGGCGGCTGAAAAGGCCAAAATGGAACTTTCCTCGTCCATGGAAACCGATGTGAACCTCCCGTTCATCACCGCCGATGCCAGCGGCCCCAAACACTTGAACCTGAAGATCACCAGAGCCAAGTTGGAAGGCCTTGCCAGCGATCTGCTCGACGAGCTGGAAGGTCCCTGCCGGATCGCCCTTAAGGATGCCGGCTGGACCCCCAAAGACATCCATGAAGTCATCCTGGTGGGCGGCATGACCCGCATGCCGGCCGTGCAGGAACGGGTCAAAAAGATTTTCGGCCAAGACCCGCACAAAGGTGTCAATCCGGATGAAGTTGTGGCTGTCGGTGCCGCCATTCAGGGCGGCGTTCTCAAAGGTGATGTCAAGGATGTTCTCCTGCTGGATGTAACCCCCCTTTCTCTGGGAATCGAAACACTCGGTGGTGTCATGACCCGGCTCATCGAAAAGAACACCACCATCCCGACCAAAAAAAGCCAGATTTTTTCCACGGCCGCCGACAACCAGCCCGCGGTTTCTATTCACGTGTTACAGGGTGAACGGGAGATGGCCGCCGGCAACAAAACCCTGGGGCGTTTTGAACTGGTGGGGATACCCCCGGCCCCCAGAGGCATCCCCCAGGTCGAAGTAACGTTTGATATCGACGCCAATGGTATCGTCAACGTTTCTGCCAAGGACATGGCTACCGCTAAGGAACAGTCCATCCAGATTACGGCCTCCAGCGGCTTGTCAAAGGAAGAAATCGACCGGTTGATCAAGGATGCCGACCTGCATGCTGAAGACGATAAAAAGAAAAGGGCGTTGGTAGAGGCCCGCAACCATGCCGATTCGCTGATTTACTCAACCGAGAAATCGATCAAAGATCTTGGCGCTAAAATCGACAGCGCAACCAAGAGCAACGTCGAGTCGGCCATTCAAAGCCTTAAGAAAGCCATGGAGGGTGATAATGCCCAAGAGATCAAGCGCCTGAGCGAGGAGTTAACCCAAGCCTCCCACAAGCTGGCAGAAGCCATTTATCAGCAGGCTTCCCAGGCCGGTGCCCGGGACGATGCCAAAAGCTCGGCCCAGGCAAAGTCTTCCGGCCCTGAAGAAGAGGTGGTCGATGCCGACTTCGAAGAGGTCAAAGACGATAAAAAATAAGATTCCCTCCAATTTGCTTACAAATCCCGTGGGCACCAACGTGCCGCGGGATTTTTTTTGACTGGGCGGAACCGACCCGCGCCCGGCAAAAAAAGAAAAAAACCGACGGTGTTTTAGGAGGATTTTCACATACTGTTTTTAAAATTCATTGAATATTCAAAATGTTATTGACAATTCGAATAAAATAAGATATTTATATAAACAGATCCGCGGGGACGTTTATAACAAATTGATATAATAAGAAAAATTATGTACAACATTTTGGTCATAGACGACGAAGAATCGATTGTGCTGATGATTACCATGGCGCTGGCACGTCACGATTTTAACGTCGAAGTCGCAACCAGCAGCAGGGAAGGAATGCGGATGTTTAACAACGGCTGTTTCGACCTGGTCATCACCGATATTCGCATGCCCGGTATCGACGGCAATCAAGTGGCCCGGCATATCCGCAATTCCGGAAAGTCCTCGACCCCGATAATCGGCATGTCCGGAACTCCCTGGCTGCTCGAAAGCGGTGACTTCGATGCCGTCCTTGCAAAGCCGTTCTCGATCAAAACTCTGATTCATACCGTGAAATATCTGACGGCCGCACCGCTTAAGGCAATGGCTTCCGACTAAGACTCTTTGCAAATCTCTAAAAGCAATTTTTTTAATACGCCTGCGCCGAAAGCCTTTCAGCAATTATTCGAGTCACCAGATATAGCTGGGCCGACTCTTCCCTAGCATGCAAAAGTTATCTGCCTTCTTGACAGCATCCTTTCATAGGAATTTTGAAGCTTGAGATCCCAAAGTTAATATGCTTAGATTTAAAATACCCATAACAAACCTTGCTGAAATCGTTTTATCATTTTATACTGTTGTGTTTATTGACTTTTCACTTTATCATTTCCTATAAATACTATATATTCATGGTAAAGGTCAGTGCAATGAAAACGTTTCCATTTATCGGCATTTTGATTTTTCTGGCTTTAAACTCATGTGCGCGGATACATGTGAAAGGATTCTGCCAATTTATTCCAAAACAAGTGGAAACGTGGGAAGCGCGGGATAAAGATGAGTTCTACAATCGAAACACTCTCTCTGAATATATTGATGGTGGTGCCGAACTCTATTTGGCTTATAATTTTCAAGAGGTCTTTGTCAGACGATATACCGGACCTGCTGATACCGAGATCATCCTTGACATTTACGACATGGGACTTTCCAATGATGCCTTCGGCATCTTTTCAGTGGAGCGTGAAGATGAAGACCTTGGCATCGGCCAGGATTCGGAATATGGCGGGGACTTGTTAAGATTCTGGAAGGGCCGGTTTTTTATTTCAATCCTGACAACCGGTGACGAACAAAAGGCAAAACCGGCAATGATCCAACTGGCAAGAGAAGTCGATCGTTTGCTAGAAAAAGAAGGATTGAAGCCAGCGCTGTTGAACTCCTTGCCGGGCAAGGGATTGGATGGAAAAGGATTAAAATTTTTTCATACCGACGCTATTCTGAACAGACAGTATTTTATCGCAGAAAACAATATTCTATTGCTGGATAAGCACACGGATTGTGTGTTAGGAAAATATAGTCAAAATAACGATTCTGCTTTTGTGCTGATCATCCAATATCAAAATAAGGAACTGGCAAAAACGGCCTATCGTACCTTTTTAGCGTCTTATATGCCCGAAGCCGAAGGAACAGGAATTGTCCGGTTGGAAAATAAAACCTGGACGTTGATAAAAATCGATGGAGACTTTTTAATTTTAGTTCTGGAAGCAACCCAAAAGGACTTTGGTATGAATTTGATGGCCCGGGTGAATCTAAGGGAATAGCTGATAGAATATGGAAAAATCGATTACACGACGGGATTTTATGCGGGCAACCGCCGGTTTTGCCGTTGCAGCGGCTGTCAGCTTAAAAATAGAACCGAAAAAAAAGACCACGGTGGTATTGATAAGAGATCATGACGTCCTGGACGCGAGTTCAAAGGCAAATGCAAAAACCATTCAGCAAATGCTCGATTCCGCCGTAATGGTCTTGACGGGCGAAAATGATCCTGTAAGGGCTTTCCAGCGACTGATAACACCCGAGGATATCGTAGGCATCAAGAGCAATGCCTGGTTCTACCTGCCCACACCTTTTGAATTAGAAAGTGCTGTCGAGCGCAGGGTTCTGGATGCAGGTGTTAAAAAAGAGAATATCAGCATTGACGACAGGGGTGTACTTGAGAACCCTGTTTTTCAAAGGGCGACCGCCATTATTAATGTGCGCCCTTTAAGAACCCATTACTGGTCGGGCATCGGCGGTTGCATAAAAAATCTAATCATGTTCGCTCCTTCTCCCTCGAAATATCATCCGGACAGCTGTGCGGATCTGGCGCTGGTATGGAAGCTGCCGGAAGTGAAAGATAAGATACGACTGAACATCTTGAGTGCCTTGACCCCGCAATTTCACGGCCGCGGGCCGCATCATTATGACAGAAGATATGTCTGGAACTATAAGGGAATCATTGCCGGTCAAGATCCGGTGGCCGTAGATGCTGTTGGGCTGGAAATCATCAAGGCCAAAAGAAAGGAATATTTCGGACATGAAATCAAATTTGAAACGATTCCAAAGCATATTCGCACGGCAGATATAAAGCACGGCTTGGGCACAAGCAATTTGGATCAAATCGAATTGATCAAACTTGGCTGGACGAAAGACAGTTTAATTTAGAAAATGTATTCTTTTCTCTCCGATATTTCGATTTTATTGCACTTTGGCTTTGTAATTTTTTCCGTAGCCGGCGGCTTGCTGTGTCTTTGGCGGCCGAAAATCATTTGGCTGCATCTGCCGACGGCTCTGTGGGCCGCGTTAATTTCATTTGGCGGTTGGATTTGTCCCCTGACGTATCTGGAAAACTGGCTTCGTTTTAAAGGCGGGGGTCCAGGTTATTCAGAAGGATTTATTGCCAGATATTTAGAACCCGTCTTGTATCCTGTGGGGCTCGGGCCCAGCCATCAAGTGAGCTTAGGGGTATTGGTTGTTGTCTTGAATCTGGCGGTATATGGATGGGTGTATCGATCAACCGGCCGGTTTCCGGTCAAAAAAAAGGAGGCCTGATTTAGGTTTATGATGCTACCGAGACTTAAACAATTCATTTTCTTGCTAACTGCTGTTGCTATGTTCTTTGTTCCGCCGTCTGCTTTTGGGGATAGCGCCGAATCCGACTCCCAGGCTCCATTTAAACTGACGGAGTCGACGATTATCGTCGGCTATGGAAGCGGGAGCATTGCCGAAGGCTCCTACGAACCTGTTGCGCTTATCTGGCATTTTGGCTTTGATGTCAGGCGTTTCTTCCCTCAACTGGAAAATCATCGCGGCACGCTTTCCGTTTGTCTGGAACCCAAGATCAACCCGGTCTTCAATCCTGAAACGGATCTAGAATTTGGTATCGGTGCCGGCCTGAAATACAGGTATCCTGTAACGAAAAAGGTGTCTGCGTATGTCTTCGGGGCCGTGGGACCCCATTTTATCACCGTTAAAACCAAAGATCAGGCCAACGGGTTTATCTTTTTCGATGATATCGGTGCCGGTTGTTCCTTTTTTCTGACGGAAAGATCCGCCCTTAGTTTGGAGTATAGATTCAGACACATGTCGAACGTCTCGATCAAAGAGCCCAACGGAGGCCTAGACGTCCATATCGGCGCCATCGGCTATTCCCTGTTTTTTTGATCCATGGAAATGTCGGCTGCAACTTTGATGAAATCTCTTTCGCCGGACAAATCCGATGTAATTATCGTTCTGGGAGCAAAGGTCCGGACAGGAGGCTTACCCAGTCCGGCGCTTCGCCGCCGAATTCTGCATGCTGTTGATCTTTTTCAGCGCGGATTTTCCGATGTTCTTATCGTCAGCGGGGGGATTGGTAAACACCCGCCCTCCGAAGCTGAAATGATGAAACGAATCGCGGTTGAACATGGTGTTCCCCAAGAAAAAATCGTCATGGAAGACACCGCCAAAACCACGCTGGATAGTGCCGTTGCCTGTGCGCGGATGATTCGCCGCAACGGATGGTCAACCGCACTGCTCGTAACCGATCGCTTTCACATGCTAAGATCGGCCATCTTATTTCGTCTGTGCGGCGCAAAAGTGAATTGCAGCCCGGCGGAATATCACGGGATCGGACCGAGTACCTGGAAATGGTGGTATTGGTATGTGCGCGAGTTCCTCGCGCTGCAGCGAAGTATTTTTCGTTTTTATGCACGTAAAGCAAGACGACCCTAACCCGGACATTTCATGAAATATTCGGGGCTAAAAGACCTGTCAGCCGAATGACAAACGACCGACCAGAATTGGCCATGGACCATCAACTTGATCACGTCTCCCTGAAGGTGATCGAACAGATTATGGCCGGCGCCCACAATCAAGACCGAAGCACGCTCTATGAACATGAGGTCTATGCCCTCCTGTCGGTGCTGGGCCTCAATACGCCGGTTTATTTTCTGATCCGGGACGAAAAAGAGATCACCGCCGAGCTGCTTTCCAGATTCGGCAGCGAAAAAATCGTTATGAAATTGGTGGCCCGGGATCTTGTCCACAAGCAGGCGGCCGGCGGGGTACAGATGGTCTATAAGGACCTGGAGTTTGTCCGCTATTCCTATAACCGCATGACGGCCGCCTTTGCAAACCGAGACATCCAGGTCGCCGGAGTCCTGTTTGTCGAATTCATCAACTATTCTCAAGACCTCGGGAATGAAAACCTGTTGGGGTTCAGGGAAAGCGAAGCCTTCGGGCCGGTCATCTCCTTCAGCAAGGGCGGCAGCGATGCCGAGCATTTTGCCCAATACTATTCGCCGCCCAATCTAATCCTTGCGCCCATCGACCGGCAGTGGGCCCAGGCCTTGCTGGGGTCGACGCATATCCAACAAAAGTATATCGCCCAGGGCAAAATCGACTATATCACCAAAATTATTGATACGGGCGTAAAATTCAGTTCCCTGGCGGTCTCTTTTTCAAATTACTTTGCCGTTGAAACCGAATTTGTCATCACCGAATTTGAAATCAATCCGTATGTCTTTACACCGGACGGCACCTTTATCGCCCTCGATGGCTTTGCGCGTTTTGAAAAACGCCAAACGTCCCCGGCCGACCTTAAGATCGCTGCTTGTGAGACCGTCGCCCCGTTTTTCGAACCTTCGGGAATTGCGGTTGTCGGTGTCAGTACCGTTGACAACTCAAAGACCGGCAACATTATTGCGAGCAACCTGGTTCATATGCAGCGGGAGGATGTATACTGCGTGAACATCAAGGGCGGCAGTGTTGCAATTGCGGGAAAAAAATTTCCGGTTTACAAATCGCTGCCAAAGATCAAGGCGCCGGTGGACCTGGTAGTTATCTCCGTCCCTGCCGGCGCCACCTTGCCCGTTATTAAGGAGTGCGCCCGCAAAGGGATTCGGGCGGTTATTATCATTCCGGGCGGCTTTAGTGAAGTCGACAAACACCGCGACCTTGAAGCAGAAATCCTTTCCATCGCCAAGAGCGCCGGTTTCCGCGTTATCGGCCCCAATTGCCTTGGAATCATTTATTCAGGAAACGATAAAGTCAAAGGCGTCAACACCTTTTTTACCCCGCAGGAAAAGTTTGCCGTCAAATTGGGAAAAAACAACAACGTGGCCATTCTCAGCCAGAGCGGTGCCCTGGGAATCGTTGAGATCGAAAACCTGCAACATGCCATTTCTCCGAAGGTGATCGTCAGTTACGGCAACCAGCTCGATGTCGACCCTTGTGATCTGGTCAACTTTTTTTTAAACGACCCCATGGTGGATGTTATCGGATGTTACATTGAAGGGTTTAACAAATATGCCGGACGGAAATTTTTCAATATCGCCGGCCAGAGCAAGAAACCGATCGTTGTCTATAAGGCCGGTCGGACGGCGGCCGGGCGCAAGGCGACCGAATCGCACACCGCCAGCATTGCCGGAGAATATGCCGTGGCCAAGGCGGCCATGAAACAGGCCGGCCTGATTGTCGCCGACAGCATGATCGACCATGGCGATTTTATTAAAACGTTTGCACTGTTAAACGATTTTGCGGTAACCGGCAACCGGGTAGCCGTGATTGCCAATGCCGGCTATGAAATAACATATGCGGCCGATAATCTTGGAGAGCTGGAAATAGCCTCGTTTGATGCCAAAACCGTTCGGGCCCTGCAAAAGATCCTGCCGCCCATGGCCAAGGCCGATCCGCTGCTGGATTTAACCCCCATGGCGGACGACAAGACCTTTGCAAAATGCATGGAAATCGTCCTCAAGTCCGATTCCGTGGACGCCCTGTTTGTCTCCATTGTTCCCCACAGCGCCCTGATCCACACGACCGACGCCGAAATCGATCGGCATAAGAACAATATCGCCGCTCGCATCGTCAACATCGTTCACAAATATAAAAAGCCCACTGCCGTATCCGTCAACGTGGTCTCCGGTGCCGACGCCGTCTATAACAAACTTGGCAAAACTCTCGATTCCGGCGGCATTCCCACCTTTCTCACGGCCAAGCGGGCGATGCTTTGCCTGAACGCCTTTATTCGTTATTGGCTCCTGCGAAAATCCGACACGTTCAGTGAGTGGCTGAAGTAAAAAATGACGATTAACCCGGATATTTCATGCAACTGAGGCGTTCATTTGCAAGAAAATACATTCGGTTATATTTTACAAAATGATAGGGTATAAAGTTATTCCCTCAAGAAGCCGATAATATAGTTAGTGTCCATCCGGGAATACAACTACCCGGTATAAATAAAAAAAGCGCATTTTGTTGTGGCTTTTTTACGCTACCTGTAGTATAGGGATGATATCCAACAACCCAATAACATTACAGAAACGGAAAAGGGGTCACGAACAAAATGCGCGAAAAACAGCAAAAACAAATGCCGCTGATTGAACCCACATCGAAACACCTTCAGGAAAGAGAACTGGAGGTTATCAGCAACATTATCGATAATACTCCTACCATCTGTGAGCATGTTCTGCAAGACCTCAACAAAGGAAAAATTATCAAGCGTCGAACCGGGGCTCGCGGCATGAGCGCCGATCAGGTTCTGCGGGCTGCAATCGTTATGCGAATTTTTGAGTTCACATATCAAGAGTTGGCTTTTCATATTTCTGATTCCCGAAGTCTGCGGCGCTTCTGCCGTATTGGCTTTGCCGATAAGGGGTTCAAAAAATCGGCTCTCAACGCAAATATCAAATCCCTTTCTGAGGAAACCTGGGAGATCATTTTCCGTGATCTTTTGGGCAAAGCCGAGCAAGAAGGTATCGAAAAGGGGCGAAAGGTTCGCATCGACTGTACGGTGGTTGAGTCCAACATCCATAAGCCTTTCGATTCAACACAGTTGTGGGACTGTGTGCGGGTGCTGACCCGACTGTTGCAAAATGCCCGGGATAATTTCGGAGCCAAGATCATCTTTTCCGATCATCGACGCCAGGCTAAGCGCAGAATGACAGGTATCCAATATGCCAAAAGTGATAGACAACGTCAGCCTCTGTATGAGGATCTGCTCAAGATGACTCGTAAAGTCATAGGCTATGCCAGAAGAGCTGAGAGCATCTTGGGAAAACTATCCTCAGCAGATATCCGATTGTTAGGATTAATCCATGAAATCAAACACTTTTCCGCTCTATCAGAGCAGGTGTACGATCAGACTTACCGGCGTGTGGTCCAAGGCGAAGCAGTTCCGGCACAGCAAAAGGTGGTTTCTATTTTCGAAGACCATACCGACATCATCATCAAAGATAACCGTGAGACACATTACGGCCATAAGATTTGCCTGACCGGCGGAGCTTCGAACATGATTCTGGACTGTGTGATCCTGCAAGGCAATCCAGCCGATACGGACCTGGTTGAGCAAATGCTCGATCGCCAGGAGCAAATCTACGGCCGCTATCCGCTGAAGGTGGCCCTGGACGGCGGCTTTGCCTCCAAGGAAAACCTTTCGAAAGCCAAAGAGCGAAAAATTAAGGATGTCTGCTTTGCTAAAAAGCGCGGTCTCGAAGAGACCGACATGTGCCGTAGCGAGTATGTATACAATAAGCTACGGCGATTTCGTGCCGGCATCGAATCCGGAATTTCCTGGCTCAAGCGCAGTTTTGGTCTGACCCGCTGCATCTGGAAAGGGTTTCGTTCTTTCAAGTGCTATGTTTTGGCTTCAGTGGTAGCCGCCAATCTGCTGACTATGGCCAGAAAGAAATTGGCGACAGCCTAACGGCCAACTACAACTAATAACTAACAAAACCTGAGGATAACTGCGTCCGAAATTCGGGTTTTAGCGTTATTTTTCTCCTTCTTGGAGCGCACAACTAATTTCTTCGACAACTTTTTGGGAACTCATCATTTTTTTAAAACGGTTCCGCTTCAAAATTCCAGGTTTCTGGATGGACACTAGTTAAGAACCAATAAAGCAATGAGTTATCAAAAGAATCCAATTTAGCCCGGGTTAGCAGTGAGGTTAGCTTGAACTGCTGGGAATTTCTACAATGCGGCCATCAAAAGGGCGGCATTAACGAAAGGAAATTGGGGGTTTGCCCTGCCTTTCCCGATTACGGCCGATCGTGTGCCAGGGTTATCGGAACCCTGTGCGGCAGCGCTGCCCGGGGGCTTTTTTCTGAAAAAATCAAAAGATGCCGGAAATGCAGCTTTTATAACAGCCAATACTACGATATGAGCGATGACGGCGTCAATCTGCTGATCATAACGAAATCCGAACTCGTTTCTAGAAACACATTCCCTCGTTAAATGAGGATTACAACCTAAATTCACGTTCAAAATTTTCGATGTCAACAGAGATTCGTGCCAGAATCGAATCGGTGTTGAGCATACGGTTTGAAAAGAAGTCAAAGTCATCTGATTTTCGGTGTCCTAATTGTAAAGCAAGCGCGGTCTCGCCGGCAAGGTAAAACGCATCAATGTGCTGGGCCGTTGATTGAATTATGTCGATGGCCGCGGGGGATAATATTTCCTCAAACATGGAACAGCCTCTAATGGTATCCTCAGTTTAACAGCCCAATATTTGCCTGTTTTGGGGAGTAGATTTCTTCTGGTGCGAACGGTTTCGACGATCTTTTCATCGGGGTATATTTCTCTTAATGTACGAACATCTTTCATGTCGCCATAGTCCAGGATCCTGCCAATGACGTAAGCAGCATGTTCGGCGGCATCGATTTCGCCGGCATCCCAAAAAAGGGATGAAGGAAACATTGATTTTATGTCCGCTTTTTTCATGGAAACCATTATCTATTCCGGCTTCGGTCTTCCCGCTTTTATCTTTTCGTTCTGATATATGGCAAAAATATATAAAAACCATGTCAATAAAGCAATAAATGATTTCTCTCGAATCAACGCCATCATTTTCTCAGCCCCGCTTTTTCAGCGGCGTTGAACAAAAAATAATCTGCGTTCATCCGCGTCCATCTGTGGTTAATAACAAATAAACCGACAACCATCTGATATTTCAACATATTAAAATCGGCGCCTTTTTTAGTGTATAAAAACTACCCAATTTTACCGCCGCCAAAACACCGTTTTTGTAACACATTGTAACACTTAATAATTTCCCTTGATTTTTATCCAATTGTTAGATTTGCAAAAAAGAAGCGTATTCGTAAGAAACAGGTTGGCCTTGAGACGTTTCTTGATAACCTTTTTCGCGGTGAGAGAACTCGCTAATAGCCTTAGCTCCAAAATCCTTAAAATATTCGTTTACTGTGGCTAACGTAATCAGTTCTTTATCGGAAAAAACAGTCAGAAGAGGTTCTTCTACGGAGGTATAGCGTTGCCCAACCGCCTCCTCTGAGTACCATACATCATTCACTTCAATAGCTCCTTCATTGACGATCTTTCCTAAGTAAACCTCATAATGTTGAGGAACAGGACCGTAAGGCAAGTGAATGTATTGAGCACCAGTGATACTGATTAAGTATTCTTTAAAGTGTTTAAAATCGGCGTAGAATAGAAGTTTGTTGATAACAGTCTTTAGCTTTCCGCCTTTACAGAAGTAGAGTAATGCATTAAAAAACTTTTCAAGCGAGAAAGCACTGAAGCCGGTAAAAACTGATTGCCCGACATGAAAAAAACATTCCTCCAAACATCGTTCAATTGGATTCTCGTCTCTAATCAAATGCTGGAGGCTATGGATCAATGATTCCCTCCTGTGTTCCCCTATAGCATCTGGGCTTGCTTGTACTAACTTCAGCAGATTCCTTGGGTCTTCCAGTAGTTTCAACACCCTGTCATGAGCATGGTCCTGGAGAGAGCCATTTTCATATCGGCTCAAAGTAGCTCCTCCCCACCCGAGAACTCTGCTCAGCTCACCTTGAGTCATGCCATATTTCTTGCGAAGCTCCTTAATCTCTTCTGGTTGCAACATGTTGTGTTTCTTTCGATGGATCCTGTAAGCCTTGGCAAATGGGTCACGTTCAGGTTTTGAATCGATAAGCTCCTCACCGCAATCTTGGCATCTCAGAACCTCGAAGTCCACTTCAATCGTTTCGCCTCGCACTTTGAGCGGTCTTTTAGTGCGAACACTTTCAATCACCCCGGTTTTCTCGCAAAGAGGGCATGTTTGGTTCATCTCCCCACCTCCTGTCTCACCCATAAGGATAGTTCATGGGTTGTTCAGCGGCATGAAAGGATATACATATTGGCTGACTTGTTCCGCTAATCTTCAGCTTGATGTATATTTCCTCATGCTTAATTACCTTGCCAAATACCCACACTTCTCCCGGTCTTCCCTTGTCATCTGGCTGTGGGCCATCAGAATAGTCAGTACTGTCAAGTTTAAGAATCTCATTCTGTACGTCAAGCTGAGTGAAACCCAATTCGGTCAAGGTCTCTTGGTTCTTCTTGCGAAAGAGAAGTAGAACTCCTCGCTGAGCAATTAACTTTTTGAAGTCACTTAAGAATTTGTTTACGTCATTTTGAAAAGCCAATAGACATTTTAACCTCCTTGGCAGCATTAGGTCAGGTGACCCACTACTTATCTATATTATCATATAGTATATTTGTCAACATCGTTTTATTATATGATAAATTTATTTAATTTTCTTATCGGCCAGTTGGTGCATTATCTTTAACCTTTTTTTGGTCAACACTATTGAAAAAATAACCTTAAACATACCATTTTGGGTGCAAAATTACAGGTCTGAGCATTTTTTTGAAATATGATTTAGCTTAAAAGGTCCTTTGGGGGGGTCAAAAAGAGTCGTTTAAGACGATTTTAAGGCCTCTTTTTTGCCTCTTGTGCTGTTATTATAGTTTGTTACCGTGGCCCGTCCCCAAAGGCAAAGGCAAAAAGAAAGGCAGATCCTGCCTACCCGGAAAAATAATCTGTGTTCATCCGCGTCCATCTGTGGTTAATAACAAAGACATCCAATAACCAGTATTCCTGATGAATCGGGATTTACACCTGAGGCGCACAAGTCCGTTTCGCTCCAACCAGCAACCACCTGATATTTAACATATTAAAATCAGCGCATTTTTTACTGTGTAAAAACTACACAATATTGCCACCTTCAAAACACCGTTTTTGTAACACATTGTAACACTTAATAATTTTCCTTGATTTTTAAACAATATTCAATTATGGATAACCTGACCTGGAGGAAGGAGGATATTGGGAACGCCCCCTGACTCTCCTGTCTTGACGATCACTTCAGAACTTGCCAATTACGTTCCCAAAGTTTCCTTCATATTCAAACGACCTAATTTCTTCATTAGAAATCCAAGCCGCTCGTTATGCGAGGCGGCCGATCTGTGATTAAATAAAATCTTAGAGCTATCATTTTGATACCGAAAACATGGTTTCAAGAGAAAAAAGAGGCCGGTTTTTTAGAGTATTTAACATAAATATAATTACATAGCTTGGTCAGACCCGGATTTCTCTAATGCTTTAAAAATAGTTAAATGGGGGTATGCACTTGACTCCACCACATACAATATGTTGTGGTTTGACTAATTGA
>JACKQG010001565.1_pt2 | contig 24476 bp, 18 predicted proteins | sample 8237621 | NCBI WGS metagenome assembly JACKQG01 (sample SAMN15677084, study PRJNA649215) | marine metagenome | biome: marine; feature: Black Sea; material: saline water; isolation source: suspended particulate matter (SPM) from the Black Sea western gyre | collected 2013-06-09/2013-06-10 | depth... | reverse complement strand
TCGGGTTTTTTCTTCGGGTGCGTAAGGGGAAAGGTTTTCTTCATAAGTGCAAATAAGGTCGCCGTAAACGTGCCAAAGGCAACGGCTATCTTGCATCCTTCGCGTTGCGAGAATGCAGGCCTAAGTCTGGTATATGGGGAAAAAGTCCCACCTTTTCCGCAGTATGGAATGGGGCCGGCCTAATAGATGACCTCCATCTACGAACGGCAATGAAGGAGCATGCCCTCTCATATAAACCTGGGAACCGGGGCGAGCGTCAAAATAAACGCCCCTATTGATTTGAAATCCAAGCGCAGCCGTAAGGTCCGAGTTCAATGACTTCTTCGAGGTTGGTATATGCGCGGCCGTTGAGCAGATCCCTCCAATTCTCGGTTGCAATCAGGTTCAGTTCGACCAGCGGGATGCTTTGCGGTTCGGCGGATACGTTATGGATCGCGAATATACTTTGACTACGGTCGAGACTCTCACGCCAGAAGGCGAAAATCTCATTTGTAAAATGCAGCGTATACTGGGTCGCGTTCGGATGGAAGGCATCCTGTTTGCGACGAATTTGGATGAGGCGCTTCAACTCTTCAAAGACGGCTTTGTGGTGGCGTGTATCGTCGCCAAGCGCCGCTTCGAGTTTCTCGGCCAGCCATTGGTGGCGGTTGATCGTGCGTGCTCGTCCGGTCCGCGCCATGCCCTCGCGGTCGTTCTCGGTTCCCAATAGGCTGTGGATATAGATTGCGGGCAAACCTTCGAGTGCGAGCATGATGGTGTGGGCACAGAGGAATCGTGCCATCTGCAAACCGTCGATCTCGCCACCGATGGGTCGCTCCATCGCGCTATACAGCGAGATGTTGGCCTCGTAGGGAGTCAGTTCCCCTTCGGGGGTGCGACGCATAGAGATCTCGCCGCCCGATTCACGGATCGTTTCGAGCAAACCGTCGAGTTCGTCGGCAGAGAGCAAGCCCTCGGCCGGACGGAGGCCGATGCCGTCGTGTGAGGCAATAAAGTTAAGATACGCGCGGCCTCGGCGGGCGGGAGGCATCGACATCATCCATGTTTTCAGGTGCTTGCAGCTGCCGCTCAAGATGGCATTGAGCAGCAGCGGCGGCAGAGAGAAATTATAGATGAGGTGGGCTTCATTATCATTGCCGAAGTAGCTAAGATTCTCGCGGTTGGGAACATTTGTCTCCGTGATGATAACAGCGGACGGGTCCAAGTTTTCGATGACCAAGCGGAGCAGTTTGATCAGTTCATGCGTCTGCGTAAGATGCACGCAGCTACTACCGGATTCCTTCCAAAGAAAGGCGATGGCATCCAAGCGGAAGTAGCGGATACCTTGCTCAACGTAATAGCGGATGATTCGGACGATCTCCAGCAGCACATCCGGATTCCGATAGTTCAAATCCACCTGATCTTCACCAAAGGTGCACCAGACTTGCTTGACGCCATCAACGCATTGCACCTCGGTTAGTAACGGCGTGCTCCGCGGGCGGACAACCTTCGACAAGTCTTCATAATCCAAACCGTTAATAAAGTAGCCGCGTCCGGGTGCCTTGTTTTTAATATAGTTTTTAAACCAGACCGATTCGCGCGAACAGTGGTTGATAACCAGATCCGCCATCACGGTAAATTCTTTCTCAATGGCAGCAATATCCTCCCAATTACCCAGAGTCGGATTGACAGAGGTGTAATCAATCACCGAAAAGCCATCGTCTGAACTGTAAGGATTGAAGGGCAGGATATGCACGCCACTGAGAGTATCCTTGAGTTCACGCATCATAAAATGATGCAATTCACGGAGTGGTGTGCGCCCCTCTCTTGTGATCGAGTCGCCGTAGGTAATCATCATGACATCCGATTCGTCCCACTTGCTAGTGCCGAGGGCAACCGGCATGGCCGAGTCCGACATATTAGCCACCTCCATCAATTCACTCGTGATTTCTTCCGCATCTTCTTCGCCGTAAATTTCTTTGACATGCAAAGCCACCCGCTGGCAGACACGTTGTGCTTTGGGATGGAGCGAGGAATTGATAACGATCTCGGAACCAAAGTCCATACGATCCTCGTCGACCGCCTTGCGAAGCTGGTGCAAAATGTCCGGCACTGCGGAGATGACGCGTTTCCAACTGGGCATGAAAGGCACGTCCATCGACTTACGGGGATCAAGAAACTCCTCTCCCGCATTGAGAATATTCTCGGCGAAAACTTCCACCGCGGAGCCCTCCGTGTGGCGGTCGAACTTCAATCCATTGATCATCGCGTCACTGTGATAGCTGTCGACGAGATCGAGCGCGATCCGGTAGTAGGCCGCCTTAATCGTGCGCACATGCTCGTGCGAGAATACCTGCCCCTGAGTCGCCATCTTCCGGTAGAGCGATTTGGTAATATCACAACTCATCTTGGAAAGTCCGCGCGAGCGGTCCTCCAATGAGAGGTCCTGGTGTTTATGGTCATACGTATCGGCCACGTCGACCTGACAAATCTGGTTAGTGGAATAGTTGCGCTGCATCTCGGAAAGCACACCCATTTCGAGCCCCCAGTCGGAGGGGATGCGGATGTCTTCGATCACGTCACGCTGCATGGAAAACTCACCAGCCAGCGGATAGTGAAAACTGTCCAGATAATCGAGGTATTCATTGGAGCCGCAGACCTTTTTCAGGGCACGGATAAGTGGCGTGACCAAGAGGCGACAAACCCGTCCATTCATCGAGTTGTTAGCTACGCGGGCGTAGTAGCCTTTGCAAAACTTGTAGCTGAAAGACGGATTGGCGACCGGATAGATGAGGCGGGCGAGCATATCCCGCTTGTAGGTCGTGATGTCGCAATCGTGCAAGGCAACAGCCTGCGCTTTACCTGCGGCGAGCACGTAGCCGAACATGTACCAGACATTGCGCCCTTTGCCCGCTTCCTTAGGGGCGAGCCCCTTTTCAGCCAGGAGCGCATCGATCTGACGCAGGCGGGGGCCATCGTTCCAGAGCACTTGCGGTTGCAGAGGCAACGCTCCGAAAAATTCAAGTGCGTGCCGGTATTCAGCCTCGTTAGCGCAGTCAAGCCCGACCACAATTTGATCGAGGTAAGGCACTTCCGCGATCTCTTCGAGAATCGACGACAGTGCCGGCCCTTGTAGCTCTGAATAGAGCGAGGGCAAAACCAAAGCCATCGGCCGGTGTTTGCGAAACTGCATCAAATCCGCCTCCAGCTTTTCAAGTGGGCGGTTATTCAGTTGATGCAGCGTCGTGATGAGTCCGTGCTGATGAAAGTCTCCCATAGGTAAATTTAGGCGTATTGATCTAAAATGTTTAAAAGAGTGGCGTTCCAGCCCTTGGTCGCAGGCTGCGGCGCGTGTAAGACAGTGGGGGCTTGCGGGTCGATGCGTGCGCCCTCGGGGTGCGGTATGACCACGGCGATATCCGCGGCCTCCAGCATAGCGCAGTCGTTCTCACTATCACCCAGAGCCACGACGACCCAAGTCACCTCCGGTTGAGCCTCTTTGAATTGTTGGACCACGGCCGCCATGCCGTCGGCTTTATCTGCTGCGCCCATCAAATGCAAAAACCGCCCGCCCCGCACGATGCGAATCTTCCACTCGGCCAGTGCATTTTGAAATTCAAGCAGGCGTGCTTCGCTGTCATCCCAGAGGATCGGTTCAGTCGCATAGCGCGACTGCGAGTTGCGTGCCATGGCCAAGGGCAAGCCCGTGCACTCGGCGACCTCCTCCGGTGTCCAATCAGCGAACCCGGCAAATTGATAATCGGCGTCCGATCGTAGAGCGTGCGCTTTCTCCAGAATGAATGCGCGCGACAAACCCGTCAGCTCTATGCGGTACTCGCCGGCAAGGGTTGGCACGGCGATGAGGCCTCCGTTTTCCGCAACCAGTGAAGTATGCGTGTCCAAATCTTCGGCCAAAGCAGTCATTTCAGCCACCGTTTTACTAGAATTCAAAACCAGAGGCACATCCTCCGCCCTTAAGCGAGCCAAGGCCGGACGCGCCGCTGACCACGAATAGGACTCATCCAGCAGGCTCCCGTCCAAATCAGTGACCACCAGTAGCTTAGCCCCAGCGCTCATTAGAAAGTGGGGCAAATCGGCCAAGCAGACACTGCACAACACACATCTCTGACAACTGAAGAAAACATACCGTAGTTTAGCAAAGAGCATGCCAATGCATAGGTAACGGTTACCGCACGCTATAAGGCTGTTGGCCGGACCACTCCGTTTTGATTTGCGTGCAGACTGACCGACGGTCGAAAGAAGCGTGCTTCCGTGCTTGATTTGCAGGCGATTTACTGTCTTTTTCCAAGCCCTTTCGTTTGGGCCTAGTGTCCGGACACCTACTAGATCACGCAAAACACCACAAAAACATGAAAACCGATAAAGCAATCGACTTCCCTGAACAGGACGAAATTGGCCCCGAAATGAAGGGTGCTGATGTCTTGGTCGCCTCTCTTGAGCGCGAGGGTGTGGATGTGGTGTATGCCTACCCTGGTGGTGCTTCAATGGAGTTGCATCAAGCCCTGACTAAGAGCACAAAGATCCGCACCATCCTGCCCCGCTTTGAGCAGGGCGGTGGTTTCATGGCACACGGACACGCCCGTGCCACGGGTAAGGCCAGTGTCTGTATGGCTACTTCGGGCCCCGGCGCGACGAATCTTGTGACCTGTATTGCCGATGCCTTTATGGACAGCATCCCGCTGATTGCGATCACGGGGCAGGTTTACCAGCAATTTATCGGAAAAACCGCGTTTCAAGAGACCGACTTCTTCGGCATGACGCTGCCGATCGTAAAGCACAGTTTCCTTGTCCTCGACAAAGAGGACCTGCCGCGCGTGGTCAAAGAGGCTTTTCACATCGCCACGACTGGCCGCCCGGGCCCCGTCGTGATCGACATCCCTAAGGATGTGCAGCAAGCCATCTTCGCACCGACCTTTCCTGCGCGAATCGACTTGCCCGGCTACAAAATCGAATCGACGAAGCCGAAAGCGAGCGACGATGAGTTGACTGAAGTGCTCGATTTGATCTCGGGGGCCAAGCGCCCGGTGCTCTATATCGGCGGTGGCATTATCTCGGCCGAGGCGCACCTTGAGTTGCGCGAGTTTGCCGAACTGACCGGTCTACCCGTGGCTTCCACCTTGATGGGCTTGGGTGCCTTCGACGCGGAGCACCCGCAGTCGCTCTACTGGTTCGGCATGCACGGCACCGTGGCAGGCAACTGGGCGGTCTGCGATAGCGATGTGCTGGTCTGCGCTGGTGCACGTTTCGACGACCGTATTACCGGGCTCGTTTCCAAGTTCGCACCTGAGGCAGAGATCGTACACATCGACATCGATGCTTCGGAGCACAACAAAAACAAACGTGTGCACCTCCCGATCCACTCGGACATCAAATACGCACTCACCCGCCTGAACGAGTTGGTTAAGGCAGGGAAATTCAAGAAGCCCGATATTAGTGAATGGAACGCCACCATCGAGGGATGGAAAAAAGAGCACCCGTTCAGCTACGATAAGACGGGCCATATCACCCAGCAGGAAGCGATTGAAACTCTCTACGAAGTCACGCAAGGCGACGCGATCATCACAACGGGCGTCGGCCAGCACCAGATGTGGGCGGCCCAATTCTTCAAGTTCCGTGAGCCGCGCACCTACATCAGCTCGCTCGGCCTCGGCACGATGGGCTTCGGCCTCCCTGCTGCGATTGGCGCAAAGGTGGCTTTTCCGGAAAAATTGGTCGTCAATATCGACGGCGATGGCTGCTTCATGATGAATATCCAGGAGCTCGCCACAGCGAAGATCGAAAAGATCAACGCCAAGACGATCATCCTCAATAACCAGCACCTCGGTATGGTTGTGCAGTGGGAAGACCTCCTCTACGAAAGCGTGCGCGGCCAGACGATTCTTTGCGACAAAGACAACATCGGTGGCCCCGACAATATCGACGCCATCTATCCGGATTTCGTCAAAATCTCCGAGGGCTTCGGCGTAGCCGGTCGGCGCGTTGTCAAGCGTGAGGACCTCCGCCCGGCAATCGAGGAGATGATCGCCCACGATGGCCCCTATGTCCTTGAAGTCATCGTGCCCTACACCGAGCACGTATTGCCGATGATCAAACAAGGCCTTTCCGCCAAGGAAATCCTGATCAAATCCGAATAAGTCTTGTAATTTGCAACCGACTGCGGGCTCCCTTTTTTAGGGGAGTCCGCATTTTTTTGATATGAAATTGATAAGAAAGATCCTCTTCGCCACGCTTCTCACGAGCACCCTGGCCTCAGCCGATATCGTGCGCACCCTCGACGGCGCACAACTGACTGGCACGATCACCTTGATCGACCAGGGCGTGATCCACTTGGACACCACTTATGCCGGCACCCTAAAAATCAAGCAGGAACAAGTCGAGAGCTTTGCCTCCGACCAGCCACGTGTGGTGCGCCTGGCCAGTGGCACGGTCATGGCCGGCCCCATCGCCAGCGATCGCCAAGGCAACATCCTCATCCAGTCCGATGACGGCGTGCTCGAAACCAGCCCGGCGAAAGTCGCGGCCGCATGGACACCCGGCGCAGAAGATCCCGAGGGTATACGCAACCGCCGCGAGTGGCGCTACGAAGCCAGCGTCGACCTGACGGGCAAATCCGGCAACACGGAGAAATATCGTCTCGGCACCAGCTTCGACGCCGTGCTCAAGGGGCCGAACGATGCACTGGCATTTTTCTTTGAATACGAGCAGGCCGAGGATGAGGGCAACAAGACTGAAGACCGCATGGCTGGCGGCGGTTCCTACGAGTCCTTCTTCAGCGAAGTGCTCGGCTGGTATGTCCGAACAGAGTTGGAAACCGACCCCATCGACAACATTGACCTACGCTCCTCAACAGGTGCCGGCCTTTCCTACCGTTTAATCAAAAAAGATCACCAAACACTCGTTACTCGCACTGGTATCGGTTATCGCTACACGGCTTTTGACGACAACTCCGAAGCGGAGTCCAGCGCGACGCTCGACTTCGGCCTCTCCCACAGCTACCGCTTCGGGGAATATTTCAAGATGAAAAACGATTTCACCTTCGTGCCGGCGACCGATGACTTCGCCAACTATCGCATCGTCCACGACAGCGGCGTAGAGATCCCCGTCGGCAGTGGCGAGAACTGGAAGCTCCGCATGGGCATCAAGAATGAGTATGAAAGCGAAAGCACCGCCGAGAAGAAACTCGATACCAGTTACTACACCAAGATGATCTATTCTTGGGAGTAATTGTAGTCGGGCGGATTCTGTCCCCCGACACACTTAACGCTACTTGAACATTCGGTCGGAGGGTTGAACGAACTCGACGACTGAGCGTCGCCCTACCTGAATCCGAAGATCTTCTTAATCAAGCCCCAGAAACTAGGCTGGGGTTCAGCTTGAGGCGGCAATGAATGGGGCATGGGAGGCTCGGCCGGAGGCTCGGCACTGCTCGAACTGGAACGTCGTATGCTCGGCTCGTAGCTCAGCTCTAAACGGTAGTCTTGGATCGAGGGGCGTTGCGCGACGGCGGCCTCAACGGCCTCGGTGAGTTGATCAAGATAGTCCTCACCAATCGATTCGAGCAGAATGGGGCCGAAGTAATAATTGAGTGCTTCGTGCTCATAGATGACATACCAGCCGGTTTCGAGCTGAGCAGGATCCTCGACCAGCTTGCCCGGATAGCGTTGGTCGAAATCGGCTTTGGACAGAAAGCTGGTGAATGGAATGGCCGACTCCTCAATTACGCGGATGGGCGAAGCGGTAAGAGCCGTGGCTAGAAAAAACGAGCCCAGGTGCGCAAGCCAGGCGCCTCGTTCTAGGCGGGTCACACGATTCGCCATGGTATTCATAGTCCGGAAGGAAGGTTGGTCCCGTAGTCGCCCGAAGCGCTATCGGGCGTAGGTTGTGAGCCGCTGGTGGCTTCCTGGCCTGCGCCGGTGGAGCTGGACGAGGTCGGACCATCGGATCCATTCGACGCACGGCCAGAAGTTTGGCTGGACTGCCCGCTGTCTTTAGAACGATTGATCTCGATTTTTTCCTCGCTACCGGCACCACCGAAGCCGAAGTCCTCAAAACTGCGGGGCTCTTGACTGCCGCTGCCACCGGTGTTGCTATCAGGTGACCCAGTGGTGGGCGTGCCGCCAGCACCACCGCCCGATGGCGTGCCACCCTGCCCTGTGGACGTGGATGCACTGGAGCCACCGCCACTGGCAGGCGTTTCGGTCGAACTGTCGGGCGGTGTGCCGCTGGGGCGGCCCCCGTTGCCGCGGTCACCGGTTTTGGAACTGTTGCTTTGGACGGTATCGCCGCCCCCGCTACCGCCCACACTTTCGAGCTCGCGTGGCTCACTCTGGTCACCGGAGCCATCACGGCCACTGCGCTCGCCGACGCGGCCGGATTCCGGCAAACCAGAGGCTGATTGCTCTTCTTCGGAAGGCGGTGGAGACCTGCGCCCGTCGAAAAGGTCAGGATCCGGCCCGGCAGCGAGAGGCAGTGCGGAGAGAACGCAAATGCACCCGTAGCGCAACGCTGCAACGAACGTTCCGCGCGCTGACTTAGACAAGGAATGCTCGTTGCAGCGTCGCGCTACGGTTTCGACTACAGTTTTTCGGTGCATTCGATGATGAGTGTTTGATTGCCTTGGGTCGCGTCGACTTTGAACTCGATTTCTACGCTCTGGTAGCCGGAACGGGTCGCACGCACTTTATAGACATCGGGAAAGAGCTGGAGTTCAGTTTCTTTGAAGCGATCAGGTGGGAGTACCCCGATGATGCTGACATAAGTGCGTTTGTCGGACTTGAGGGTAACAGAGACTTCCTCCGATTGAGCTTCAAGAGCGGCACGAATGCGGTTTTCCTCTGCGATTTGACTGGGCACTACCTTGCTGGGGCGGCTGGCCATGGCATCGTTAAACAGTTTGGCGGCGAGTGGAAAACGCCCTTCTTTTATGTATTTGGCAGCAGCGGCGATGTTTTGGCTGTAACGGATATTGGCCAGATAAAGACTGGAGGCTTTTTCGAGACCAGTGCGGGCTTCCTTCGATTCGGGAGCGAGCGCGACGGCTTCTTTGTAGAAATTGCGCGCGGCCTCATAGCGGCCGGACTGGAGAGCTTCATAGCCATCGGCCAGGAGGATTTCGAGACGGGCGGCTTTGTATTTTTCTTTTAGCTGGGCGAGGCGCGCTACCTGCTCGGCACTGGACTTAAGCTGGAGAGCGGCTTCAAGAGCGGTTACGGCAGCACCGAAGTCCTCCGCTTTTTCGGCTTGGACGGAGGTAGTGAGTAGAACCTGGTAGTTGCGCTCAGTGATACGGGCCTCGAGCGAGGTGCGCTGTTTGCGGATAAAGGGGTTTTGAGGATGCTCTGCCGCGAGACGTTCAAGCTCAGCGAGCGCAGCGTCGAGCTGACCGGCGGCCTCAAGAGAGCGGATGGCTTTGACCTCTTCGGCGATGCCTTCAAGCGCGGTGACCATCGCGAGGCCTTCGCTCGCTGCGGCGTTGGCGGCATCGAGATCGAGCACCCGCTGATACGCAGTGCGTGCGACTTCGAGTTGATACGCGGCAAGCGCTTCATCCGCGGCCTCGAGGAGACTGGCAGTTTGTTGAATAGCGCGGGCTTCTAAGTCGCCGAGAATGGCGCTAGCCATTTCGAAGGCATCGACACTGGATGGATAGTCCACGGCGTCGAGCGAGCGGAGCCCATTGTTATACGTCTCAACAGCTTCGCGATACGTATTTGCAAAGGCGGACTTAAGGTATTCGAGGCGCTGGAGTTCGGCGTAGGTGCTGTCGTTGAGGGCCTGCGCTTTATCAGCCAGCGCAAGCGCGGCAAGCTGCGCTTCGGCGGCTTGAACGACACCTGTGTAATACGCAGCAGCGCGGTCGAGCTTACCGCGCTGCAAAGCTTCTTCTCCTTTCGTGGCGTCGCGCTTGAGCGCAGACATAAAGTCTAAAGAGAGTTCGCCCTTGCGGAGGGCTTCGGCGAGTTCTTCTTCGAGAAGCTTCTCCACCTTTTCGGCGAGCTGGCGAAGCTCGAAATCCGCGGTGCCAGCGCTCGTATGGATCTTAGCGAGGTCGCTACTGGTCAGGTCGACAGCTCCAATGCCTCCCGAACGCGTCAGGACGAGTAAAAGCAGGGGCACAATGATGAGGGCCACAAGAACGATCGCGACGATAAGAACTGGTTTTTTATTACGAGTCATATTAAAAAAGTGGGATATAAACATAGGTAAGGCGGACTCAAACGCCATGAGAAAAAACCCCATGCTTATATCTTCGTTTCCGTGGCCTGTTCGTGCTTGCATGGAAGTTCAAAAAAAACAGCCTTTCGACAATTTTATGCCAAAACGCACTGATATTAAGAAGATTCTCATCATTGGCTCAGGCCCGATCGTCATCGGCCAGGCCTGTGAATTTGACTATTCGGGCACCCAAGCCTGCAAGGCTCTGCGCGAGGAAGGCTACCAAGTCGTCCTTGTGAACAGCAATCCAGCGACCATCATGACGGATCCGGAGTTTGCGGATGTTACTTACATCGAGCCACTTACCGTCGATTGCCTAGAGAAAATAATTGCCAAAGAGCGCCCAGACGCACTGCTCCCCACCCTCGGCGGGCAGACGGGCTTGAATCTCTCGATGGATCTGAACGCTGCCGGCATCCTTGACCAATACGGGGTGCAGATGATCGGCGCCAATCCCGCCGCGATCGAAAAAGGTGAAGCGCGCGACGTCTTCAAGCAAGCCATGCTCAAAATCGGCCTCGACGTGGCCCGCTCGGCCACGGTCAAGACTTTGGCCGACGCTCTCAAGGCGGCCGACGAGTTGATCGGCGACTTCCCCATCATCATCCGCCCCAGCTACACGCTCGGCGGTTCCGGCGGCGGCATCGCTTACAACCGCGAGGAGTATGAGCGCATGGTGCAAAACGGCCTCGATATGTCTCCCACCCATGAGGTACTCGTCGAAGAGTGCCTCCTCGGATGGAAGGAATATGAGATGGAAGTCATGCGCGACCACAAGGATCAGTGCGTTGTGATTTGCTCGATCGAAAATTTCGACCCGATGGGTGTCCACACGGGCGACTCGATCACCGTAGCGCCGGCCATGACTCTGACTGATAAGGAGTATCAATTGATGCGCGATGCGTCCTTCGCCTGCATCCGTGAAGTCGGCGTGGAGACAGGTGGCTCGAATATCCAGTTCTCCGTCAATCCCGAGAACGGCCGCATGGTTGTGATCGAAATGAATCCACGTGTCTCCCGAAGCTCGGCGCTGGCCTCAAAAGCGACAGGCTTCCCCATCGCCAAGATCGCGGCTAAACTGGCAGTCGGTTATAGCCTCGATGAGTTACAGAACGATATCACCCGCGAAACCCCGGCCAGCTTTGAGCCGACCATCGACTACGTGGTCACCAAGATCCCGCGTTTCACTTTCGAAAAATTTATTGGGGCAGACACCACCTTGACGTCTGCGATGAAGTCCGTCGGCGAGGCGATGGCCATCGGCCGCACTTTTAAAGAATCTTTCCAAAAGGCGCTCCGCTCGCTCGAGATCGGTGCCAAGGGCTTCGTTGGCCCCGCCAAATTCGTCGAAAAAATAACCGACCTTCAGGCCGTCCGCCAAGGCATCGCGATCCCGACCGCTGAGCGTGTGTTCTGGCTGCGTCACGCCTTCCTCAATGGGATGAGTGACGAGGAAATACATGAGCTCTCAAAGATCGACCCCTGGTTCATCGACCAGCTCCGCCAAATCGTCGAAATCGAACTGGAACTGAAAGAAAACAGCCTGGCCAAACTGGGAGAGCCGCTTATGCGCACAGCTAAAGAGGCTGGCTTCAGCGACGCCTTGATCGCCGAACTCGTCGGCTCCAACCGACAGTCCGTACGCAAGCGACGTGAGAAGGTTGGCGTGATGACCAACTATCGCCTCGTCGACACCTGCGCGGCCGAATTCGAAGCGTTCACCCCTTATTACTACTCTTCCTACGGCTCGGAAAACGAACTCTCGGTTTCAGACAAAAAGAAGATCATGATCCTCGGCGGCGGCCCCAACCGGATCGGCCAGGGCATCGAGTTCGACTACTGCTGCGTGCACGCTTCTTTTGCCCTGCGCGAAGCCGGCTATGAGACGATCATGGTCAATTCTAACCCAGAAACCGTCTCCACCGACTACGACACTTCGGATAAACTTTTCTTCGAGCCACTCACTCTCGAAGATGTGCTCGAAATCTACTACCAGTCGAAGTGCGACGGTGTCATCGTGCAGTTCGGCGGACAGACGCCTCTCAACCTTGCGAGCGAGCTCGAAGCACACGGAGTCAACATCATCGGCACCTCACCCTCGATGATCGACGCAGCGGAGGACCGCGACCAGTTCCGTGACATCCTCGACCGTATCGGACTGAAGCAACCGGAAAACCGGATCGCCCACTCACTTGAGCAAGCCTACGAACTAGCAGGCGAGATCGGCTTCCCGATCCTCCTGCGCCCCTCCTTCGTCCTCGGCGGTCGTGGCATGTTTATCGTCTACGATATGGACGAAATGAAGAAAATCGTGCGCGAAGTCTTCGACGTGGCGCCCGGCACGCCCGTGCTTCTCGACAAGTTCCTCGAGGATGCCTACGAACTTGACGTAGATTGTATCTCCGACGGTGAGACTACCGTGATCGGCGGCATGCTGCAACACGTCGAATTTGCCGGCGTGCACTCGGGCGACGCGGCTATGGTGATGCCTCCGCATACCCTTTCGCCCAAAATGCTGGAGACCGTGCGTACCGCCAGCTACGCACTCGCCAAGGAGCTAAAGGTCGTCGGCTTGATGAACGTACAATACGCGATCAAAGACGACGAACTTTACATCATTGAAGTCAACCCCCGCGCCTCACGTACCGTGCCCTTCGTCTCCAAGGCGATCGGCGTGCCGCTAGCCAAACTCGCCGCCCGTATCATGGCCGGCGAAAAGCTGAAAGACCTCGGCTTTAGCCAAGAGATCATTCCTCCTTACTGGGCGGTCAAAGAGTCCGTGTTCCCCTTCAACCGCTTTCCCGGTGCGCCTGTCATGCTCAGCCCAGAGATGCGATCGACCGGCGAAGTCATGGGGCTCGACAAAGATCTAGGCGTGGCCTTCGCCAAATCGCAAATGGCCGCCAAGCCCGCACTTCCGGATTCTGGCGATGTGTTTATCAGCGTGAAAAACAGCGACAAAGATCGCGCGGTCAACATCGCCCGCGAGCTCAGTCAACTCGGCTTCGGCATACTGGCCACTGCTGGCACTGGCAAAATTTTTAAAGAAAACGGTATCAATGTAAAAAATGTCTGCCGCCTGAGCGAAGGTCGACCTAACGTAATCGACCTTATCAAAAACAACAAAGTTTCCCTCATCATCAACACGCCGCAAGGGACGGTACCTCGCCAGAATGAGAACCAGATCCGCACCGAAGCGGTCAAGCACGGCATCTGCATTATGACGACGATCTCCGCCGCTTCTGCGGCGGTCGACGGCATCCGCTCCCTCCGCAAAAAGGGCTACGAAGTTCGCTCAATTCAAAGCTACAGCCAGGAAGCCAACCCGAAGTAAGCGCTGGAGCTTTAGGTTATTGTATCGTCCACACCTTTCGCATGAATTCTCCGAGCATCATTGCCCTGCTATACGGCCCCGACCAACCGGGTCTCGTCTCGCGCGTGTCCAGTTGGATCTTTTTGCGGGGGAGTAACATTGTCCACGCCGATCAGCACGGAGACACGGAGGCTAAAATTTTCTTCCAACGCATCGAGTGGATCCCCTCTGGGCAAATTGACGAAGAAGCGGCCAGCTTTGAAAAGTTTGCGACCGTCGAACTCGGAATGAAAGCCAAGGTCGCCCTATCGACCGACCGGCCAAAGGTCGCGCTCTTCGTTTCCAAGGTCGACCACTGCTTCCACGACACGATCCTGCGCTTCCGCTCCGGTGAGATGTCTGGCGAGCTGGCTTGTATTGTCTCCAATCACTCGGATTTGCAGGTAGACACCGAACACTACGGCCTGCCTTTCTACCACATTCCGGTCAGTAAAGCGACCAAAGCTGAATCCGAGGCCGAGCAGCTGAGCGTCGTCCACAAACACGGCGCAAAACTCATCGTTATGGCGCGCTACATGCAAGTACTCTCCGACGGCTTCCTGGACAAAGCCGGATGCCCCGTGATCAACATCCACCACTCCTTCCTGCCAGCTTTCGCTGGGGGTAAGCCTTACCACCAAGCACACACCCGAGGCGTCAAACTCATCGGTGCCACGGCGCACTACGCAACGGCCGACCTTGACGAAGGCCCTATCATCCACCAAGACGTTACTAGGATCAACCACCGCAACGCGATTCCAGACCTCATTCGTAAAGGCCGCGATTTGGAAAAATCTGTCTTCGCTCAAGCCATCCGACTCCACCTCGACAACCGCATCCTCGTCTACAACAATAAAACCGTAGTCTTCGACTAAGCCCCTCAGCTTTTCAGCATTTCACTACTATGAACCGTCCTAATAAAAATAAAATTCATAACCCCACTCTCCCTGAAGACCAACAAGACATTGTCGATGAGCGCCACTTGATCGATGCTGAAGACTCCGCCGAAATCTCGCTCGAGGATCGCATCAGCATCTACTGGATGGAAAACAAAGCTTTTATCGGTGGCTGCATCTTCGTCCTGGCTCTGCTTATCATCGGCTTCAACGGCATGCGTATCTACAAGAGCCACGCTGAGGCCAAGATTCAAGCCGCCTACGCCGAAGCCATGGCCAGCACAAGCCTCGCCGAATTCGCAGAGGCTCATGCCAAAAAAGACCTTGGCGGCCTCGCCGCACTGACTGTGGCCGACGAAGCCTACGGTGCCGAAGATTTTGCAAAGGCGCTCAAATTCTACTCCATCGCCGCCGAAGCGCTCACTGGCAAGGTCCTCGAGGGCCGCGCTCGTGTGGGACAAGCCTTCGCACTTTTCTACACTGGCCAAGAAAGCGAAGGCCTCGCACAACTCGCCGATATCGCTGCCGATGCCAGCCTCGCTCAAGCCGCCCGAGCTGAGGCCGCTTACCACCTGGCGGTCGAAGCCGACGTGGCCGGACGCAGTGATGAGTATGACCGTTATGTCGCTCTAATCGAGGCCAGCACCATCGCCACACAGTGGCAGCAACGCCTGGCTATCTACGAGCAGCAAGCTCGCTAGTGTCTTCGAAGGCGCTGGGGATAAGTGATGTGTGCCATGACATCAAATTCGCACCGCGGACGTGACAATTGTTCCCGACTAAGGTAAGCTGATTGATATAACCAATCAAAAGAATGCCTTCTGAAGGACGCAGTCGTCAGGCACTACGTGCAGAACTCCCTGTCTTTGACCAAGACAGCTTAGTCGAGCGAGTTCTCGGCGATGTGGACATCGCACGGCAAGTAGCTGCACGAGCCATTGATGATATCACGCGGCATCGTATCGGACTCAGCGAGGCCCTCGAATCGGCGGATTCTGAAAAATTGCATTTTCACGCACATTCTCTCAAAGGAGTTTCCAAGCTGATGGAATGCCACCAATTGGCAAGGTGCGCAGAGGTAATCGATGGACAATCGACCCATCAAATAATCGCAGAGGCACGAAAAGAAACCGAATCCATCATGCCTCTGATCAATGCTACGATCGATGCCCTAGATGACTTTTGCTGCAAAAAAAAACGGCTCTCAACAATGCTTCTAACTGAACGCAACATCTCCTAATTCTGGGCCGATCAAAAATCAGCAAAACTTATCAATAAGTCTGCGTCTCCTAAATCATAAAGAATCCTTATTCGGGAATCGTTGACAGTTCGTGCACAGCCTGCACAAGAACACCCTCGTTGTCAGTTCTTCGGCAGCAGAATTCATCTCAATTAGACACATATCGCTTTTACTATGAGCACAATCATCACAGACATCCGCGCCCGCGAAATCATCGATTCACGCGGCAATCCAACGGTCGAGGTCGACGTCGAACTCGACTCCGGTATTATCGGCCGCGCCGCCGTTCCATCCGGAGCTAGCACAGGCGAGCACGAGGCTGTCGAGCTTCGCGATGGGGATAAGAGCCGCTATCTAGGTAAGGGCGTATTGAAGGCTGTCGATAACGTCGACAACATCATCGCGCCTGAACTCGTCGGTCTCGACGCTTGCGATCAAATCACGATCGACAAGGCCATGCTCGCCCTCGACGGCACCGCCAACAAAAGCAAGCTCGGCGCCAACGCCATGCTCGGCGTCTCGCTGGCAGTCGCCCACGCCGCAGCTGATGCACTCGGTCTGCCTCTTTACAAATACATCGGTGGCCCCAATGCCAAAGTCCTCCCCGTGCCCATGATGAACGTCATTAACGGCGGCTCTCACTCCGACGCACCGATCGCGTTCCAGGAGTTTATGATCCGTCCTATCGGTGCCGCGACTTTCAGTGAAGCGATCCGAATGGGTGCTGAGTGCTTCCACAGTCTGAAGAAAGTGCTCCATGATCGCGGGCTTAGTACTGCTGTCGGCGACGAAGGCGGTTTCGCGCCAAAGTTTGACGGCACTGAAGACGCCCTCGACACCTTAACCAAGGCGGTCGAAGCGGCGGGCTATAAGGTCGGCAGGGACATCACCTTCGCACTCGACTGCGCCTCCTCTGAGTTCTTCAGCGACGGCGTTTACGACTACAGCAAGTTTGAGGGCGAAGGCGGCGCAAAGCGCAATTCCGCCGAACAAGCGGCTTACCTCGCAGAGCTCACGGCCAAGTACCCCATCGACTCGATCGAGGACGGTTGTGACGAAAATGATTGGGATGGCTGGAAGGCCCTCACTGATGCCATTGGCGATAAGGTGCAACTCGTCGGCGACGACCTTTTCGTCACCAACGTTAAATTCCTCCAAAAGGGCATCGACCTCGGCGTGGCCAACTCGATCCTCGTCAAAGTCAACCAGATCGGCACCCTGACCGAAACACTCGAGGCCATCGAACTCGGAAAGGTCAACGGCTACAATTCCGTCATTTCCCACCGTTCCGGTGAGACCGAAGACGTGACTATCGCCGACATCGCCGTGGCCACCAACGCGGGCCAGATCAAGACCGGCTCCATGAGCCGCTCCGACCGTATCGCCAAGTACAATCAGCTTCTCCGTATCGAAGAAGAACTTGGGGACAACGCGGTCTACGCCGGCACACTGCGCTAGTAGTCTGCTCCGCATCATTTCCACAAAGCTCGATGGTTCCCACCGTCGGGCTTTTTTTGACTTCTCCTCGAATCTTGGCCGCCGCACGAAAAGCTACGAAGGGATTCGTATCCGGCAGATCCTCTATTTGAACGTCCCGAAATTACCGTAATATAAGTTGGAAAAACTGGGACCAATCGTCGAACATGCAAAACTATGCCCCGAATCTATTTGTCAGCACCGGATATCAGCCCGCAGGATCATGCGAGCGTCGATGCTGTGTTGACATCAAACTGGGTCGCACCGATCGGCCCTGCCCTGGATGCCTTCGAGGCAGCGGTAGCGGCACGCGCCGGTCGTAGCCACGCCGTGGCACTCAACTCAGGCACTGCTGCACTCCACCTCGCGCTGCAAATCCTCGGCATCGGCGCGGGCGATGCCGTCGTCTGCCCGACCCTGACCTTCGCGGCCAGCGCCAACCCGATCTGTTACCTCGGCGCGGAGCCGGTCTTCGTCGACAGCGAATCGCGCACCTGGAATATAGATCCGGAAAAACTCGAAGCGGCGCTGCAATCGCGTCGCGACATCAAAGCCGTCATCGTCGTCCATCTCTACGGGCAATGCGCGGAGATGACTCGGATCCTTGAACTCTGCGAAGCCTACGGTGTGCCGCTGATCGAAGACGCGGCTGAAGCATTGGGTGCCAGCTACCACGGCCGCCCCGCTGGTTCGATGGGAGCGTTTTCCTTTTTCTCGTTCAACGGCAACAAGATCATCACCACATCGGGGGGCGGCATGCTCCTCGGCGACGAGGCCGTGCAGATCGAACGCGCCCGCTACCTAGCCACACAGGCGCGCGAACCAGTCACCCATTATGAACATAAAGCCATCGGCTACAATTACCGTATGAGCAATCTGCTCGCGGGTCTGGGTAACAGTCAATTAGCCGACCTCGACCGCCGCGTCGCCACACGGCGCGCCCACTTTGAAGCCTACAAATCGGCCCTGAGTGATCTAACCGGAGTCCGGTTTATGCCGATCGCCGATCCCGATGGAGCCAACTATTGGCTAACTTGCTTCACACTCAATCCCGCAGAGCATCCCATTACGCGCGACGTTTTACTGGTCGCGCTAGAAAATGTCGACATTGAAGCCCGACCTCTCTGGAAACCGCTCCACCTCCAGCCCGTCTTTAAGAACAAGGCTTGTTTCGGAGGCGAACTGGCCGCCGACCTCTTCGAACGTGGCATTTGCCTGCCCAGCGGCTCGGGCATGTCGGGCGACGAGCGCCAACGCGTGATCGACGCAATACGAGCCGTCTTTAGGAGAGGCACTGGAAACGCATGAGCACAAAGATCCTGATCCGCTATTTGAACCTGAGGACGCTCGGCCTAGTCCTTTTTTACGCGCTCGTTTCTGCATTTAGCTATTGGACGGCCTACGAGCTGCGTTTCGATTTCAACGTTCCGGACAACCACGCGCTGGATCGTCTCAATACGCTCAGCTGGATCGTGGGGCTCCAGCTCATGCTCCTTTTCGCCGCCGGGCAAATCGACTCCATTTTGTCTTATTTCCGTTTGCCGGACGCACTCCGCCTCTTCGGCGGGCTATTTGTCAATGCGCTCATTCTGCTCTTGATGTGGTATATCTATCATGGTGACAAAATGCCTCCGCGTGCTGTCATCCTGACTTATTTTCTGCTCAGCTTTCTCTTCATCGGGGCTTTCCGCGTGCTCATGCGTATTAAATCAAGCCGCGGCCTGGAGGACTGGCTGGCCGCCGACTCGTCGGAAAACATTATCATCATCGGCGCGGGCGAAGTCGGTGCCGGGCTCTGCTCCGACCTGATGAACAAGTCGCGTCTCGGCATGCGCCCTGTGGCCTTTCTCGACGATGACCCTAAAAAGATCGGCCGCTATGTGCACGGCATCCTGGTCGTCGACGCAGTTCAAGAACTGGCTGCCGTAGCTAAACTCTACGGTGCTACCAAAGTTGTCATCGCCTTCCCTTCCGCTTCAGTCAAGCGGATACGCCAAGTCGCTGAGCTGGCGCGTGCAGCTAAGCTCTCGGTAGATACCGTGCCTGCACTGACTGACCTCGTGAGTGGCCGGGCCGAGCTCTCCCAGCTGCGCCCGATCCAACTCGAAGATCTGCTCGGCCGGGACCCTGTCGACCTGGACTCCGACGACATCCGGAACATGCTCTCAGGCAAGCGTGTGCTTGTGACCGGCGCAGGAGGCAGTATCGGCAGAGAACTCGTCACGCAAATCTTAGGCTACCACCCCGCTGAATTGCTCTGTATCGATCAAGCTGAGATTGCGGTTTTTAATCTCAAACAAGAGGTTATTTCGAAGGTGGATAGTTCCTGCAAAGTCACGACGCGTGTTTTGGACATTTGCAATCACACGCCGCTCGAGAGGCTCTTTACTGATCATCGGCCCGAGGTTGTATTTCATGCAGCTGCACACAAACACGTTAACCTGATGGAAGACCAGCCGGGCGAAGCCCTGCGCAACAATTCATTCGCTACGTATGACCTCGCACGCATCGCCAGCCAGCATCGCTGCGAGCGCTTCATTTTGATTTCCAGCGATAAGGCAATCAACCCGACCAGCGTGATGGGCGCGAGCAAACGCCTCGCCGAGTTGGCGCTCCTCGCGCAACAATCCGCAGAGGGAAACGAGACGAAGTTTATGGCCGTGCGCTTCGGCAATGTCCTCGGCTCTTCAGGCAGCGTCATCCCTATCTTCCGCCGCCAAATCGCATCGGGTGGCCCCATCACCGTGACCGACCCGGAAGTCTCGCGCTTTTTCATGACGGTCGAAGAAGCGGTCGGGCTCGTCCTGCAATCCGCCACTCAAGGTGCGGGCGGCGAAATCTTTGTTTTGGACATGGGGCAATCCGTAAAGATACTCGACGTCGCCCGGCAAATCATCGCTCTGAGCGGCCTGAGAGAGAGCACTGACATTGACATTGAGTTCACCGGCTTGCAACCGGGCGAAAAGCTCTACGAGGAAGTCCAGCATCTCAGTGAATCGCTGCAATCGACAAGGCATCCACGTGTACTGCGCCTGGTCGCCGAGCAAGAGGCATCTATCGAGATCGAACGAATCCACAAGGAACTCGAATCGGCCATCCAGACCAATGACCCGCTGACCATCAAACAGGCTATTCAAGCATACGTCACCGAATACAAGCCCTGGGGCGTGTAGTCGTCATCCCATGCCTTATGGTCACAAAGCGGATCAAAGAAAACAGTGGCTGAAGCCACTGTTACACAATGCGCGGCCGACCTTTCGGCGCATCACGGTCGATCAGGGTCCCCGCCGAATTTGGTAAGGGGCGCGGCACGACTTCCATCCGTTTTTTGTAGTAGAGCACTGCCGCCTGCCAGAGAATGCGCGGCATACTGTTGAGCGCCGTATCGAAAGGGTGCAGCCAGGCATAACTGAAAATGTTCTGATTCGTTAATGGTCGGGCCTGGCCCTGTATCCAGGTTTTCATGACACAGGCGCCCTCTTTATAAAGATCGACTCCGAGAAAAACTTCTTCCGCCTCAACTCTAAAAGTGAATTGGTAGCTGCCCTCCCTATCATTGAAGGGCGAAACGTGGAAATCTTTGGGGCAATGCGCCATCCACGTCTGCTGACCGATTTCTTCTAAATCGGTCAAGGGGTAGACATGCCGGTCCCCGAAGGTATTGTTCACCTCGGCCACCGCGCAGACCAAGCGCTCGCCTTCCATCCGGAGGTGGAAATTGACGGGATTAAAAGCGTAGCCAAAATAACGAGGCGAGCTGATGAGCAATGTATGCTGACCGGCTTCCTGCGGCGGGAGCAAGGCATCCAACTGCTCCAGAATTGGCTTGGATTCACCGTAAAGATAATCGCAGTCGTTGAGCCGCAGAGGGCACGCTTCGTTGTAACCAAAGACGGAGGCCTGCTCATTCAAATGTGGTAGCTCAGCGAGATCGAAGCCGAAGAAAGTCACTGGATAGCGAAAGGCATGCCTGCGAGGGCTGAGCCTCTCATGGACGACCTCTCCGCGATAGATACGGGATCGCCGACTCATAACTCGATCCCGAAGCCCTCCGCCACTTCAACGGCCGAGCGTACTGCGTCTTCGTGGAAGCCGTAGCCGAAATAGCTGCCGCAAAACCAGGTGTTCTGCGTGCCGTTATGCTCCCTGAGTTCAGGCTGCGTGGCCATCGACTCAAAGGAATAGAGCGGATGCGTCAGCGTCGTACGATTAATGATACGCTCCTCCGGAATTTCGACACCGGGATTCAGGGTGACGATGTAGTCGTGCTTGGTTTGCAGGTTTTGCAAGCGGTTCATATAATAGCTAACCGAGACCGGACGCTGATCCGACTGGCCAGGCTCACGCATAAAGTTCCAGGAAGCCCAGAGTTTTCGCTTAGGTGGCAGGTGAGTCGGGCTGGTATGCAAGACCACTTCATTCGGTTGATAACGCCAAGGTGAGAGCAGCGACTGCTCCCGTTCGCTCGGATCCATCAGCAATTCCAGCGCTTCGTCTGCATGGGTTCCAATGACGACATGGTCGAAGTCCATCGCCTCACCATCGTGCGTGATCAGGGTCACCCCGCCGTTGCGGCGCTGGATACCTGCGGGCGCGGCATTGAGGCGGGGCTGGTTTTTAAATTGCCTGAGCATTGCACGCACGTAAGAGCAGCTGCCACCTTTCACATATCGCCATTGTGGTCGATTGGACAGCCGAAGCAAACCGTGGTTTTCCAGGAAGTGGAGATAAGGCTCTGCAGGGAATTTATGCATCTCATGAATGGGCGAAGACCAGATCGCCGCACCCATCGGATAGAGGTAGTGATTCAAAAAGGCCGGACCGAAGCCACGGATCGCACAGTATTCACCAAGTGTCTTACCCTCTAAAAAAGCGCTGTTGAGATCGCGGTAGCCGATGCGCGCGAAACGCCAGAGATCCGCAACAAGACTCAAATGCTTCGGGCTGAAATAATACGCGAGTGATGGGAATAGCGCGGAAAAACTATTGCCCGAATAGCCGTAGTGCGTCTCTTGATCGTAAAAGCTGAAGGTCATCGAACTGTCCTCCAGCGCCACACCCAACTGCTCCAGCACCTTCGTAAAATGAGGATAGTTGCGGTGGTTCATGACAATGAACCCAGTATCGACCGGTGTGTCCACGTCGGCACCGTCCGGGACGGTCAGCGTCCGCGTGTGACCGCCTGCGTAGTCGTTTTTTTCAAAGAGATGGACATCGTGCTTGCGCCCCAGTAGCCAAGCCGCCGTCAGTCCGGCCACACCGCAGCCGACGATGGCGATTTTGAGGGGGTTGTGATCTTCAGACATCGGTTTAGCAGGACTTTGCGAAGCGGTAGTGCATGACGGGCCACTCCTCGCCGTGGTTGTAGGCAAAAAGTTCCGAGCATGCCATGTAAAAAATACGCCAACGCTGTGCCCAGAGCTTGGCATCCTTGGCGCCGTAACATTGGCGAAAGGTTTCGAGCACTTGATCGGAATGCTGATCCTGCTTGAGCAACCAAGCCTCCAGCGTCCGGCTGTAGTGAGTACCGTTGATCGTCCATCGTGCCTCTTCCTCCAGTGTTTCTGCCGCGGTCGGAAGCAGCTCCGCCGAAGGCATGATACCTCCGGTGAAGAAATATTTCGACATCCAGTCCTTCTGGCTTTTCGCCTCAAAGAGATAAGTGTGCTTTCGGTGACTGAAGATATGGACGAAGAGCTTGCCTCCGGGCTTGAGCCAATCACTGATCCGCTGGAGTAGCTTGCGATGGTTCCGGACGTGTTCAAACATTTCGACCGAGACCACACGGTCAAAGACGCCCTCGGGCGCCAACTCATTGATATCGCAGGTCTGGACCTTCAGGTTGACCAAGCCACGCTCTGCTGCCTGCGATTCGATATACGCCCGCTGGCTGTGTGAGTTGCTCACTGCCACAATAGAACTGGCGGGGTAATGCGCCGCCATCCAGAGAGAGAGCGAGCCCCAACCGCAGCCCAACTCCAAAATGCGCTGGCCGTCCATCAGCTGCGCGTGCTCACAGCTCTGTTCCAACATGGCGGCCTCCGACTCGTCGAGACTCTCATCGCCCTTCGGCCAAAAACCACTACTGTATTTCAAGTGGCTGCCTAAGACGGTGCGGAAATAAGCCGCCGGAATCTCATAGTGCTGCGCATTGGCCGCATCCGTTTCCACCGCCAGCGAAGTCGACTCCAATTCAGCGATCCAATCCGTATCCGACTTGGGGTCTGCAACAAGCGACTGCAGCCGCTCCCTCAAGAGCCTGCGGATACCAGCACGGATCATTCGATCGCTGGCGAAGCCGCGTTCAGCTAGTTTAATTCCTATACTCATTTTTAACTCGTAGTGACTGAACGCTGACCATCTGTTGAACTTACATTGTGTGTAAGGTTTTGCGCGCATTGACGCTTCGTTGAAGTGATTCAAACAAAAACCATCCTTACTCTTCTTTTCGTCTCTGCGACGCTCTTGCTCACTGCCTGCACCACCACCCCCGAAATGCACACACAAACCATTCCAAACTCCGAATACCGTCAAGCCCTAGCTGCAACCGACCCGGCCCAGTTTGTTCTACCCGCCCCGGGTTCCGAGGCTGAGCAGGCGATGCTCGGGCCGGTCAAAGCACTTTTTAGCGACTACAGCCGCGACAATCTCACCCAAAACGTGACCGAGGTCTATGCCGAAGACGTTTACTTCCGCGACGCTTTCAAAGAGTTCAAAAAGGCCACCGACATTAGAGACTACATGCTCGAAGGCCTCAAGCCACTCGAAAAGGCCGAGTTCGTCTTCAACCGTGTCGCCCGTAGCGGCGGTGACTACTACTTAGACTGGACGATGCGTCTCGACTTCAAAAAAACCCCTTCAGGCACCTGGGAGGAATCTATCGGCGTGAGCCACATGCGCTTCAATTCCGAGGGCAAGGTCATCTTCCATCAGGACTACTGGGATCCTACCGACATCGTCTACCGCCGCATCCCAATCGCCAAGCAGCTGATCGCCTTTGTCAAGGGTCAGATGTGAGGGCTTAGACGGATGCCCACTCTAACTGTTTCAACTCTTCTTTTTTTATGAATTGTTGGGCTTAATTTGGGCAGAATTCGTAATAACTGCTTCAGCTGCCCTATCGTATCCTAGTGGCGCGACGACTTGATGGCGACTGAAGTCGCCACTACGAGATCACAGCCTTAAGTTAGCACCATCCTGGATCCCGTTACATCGCCGCTGCGCGGGCTCCGTCAAACCAGCGCTGGTTCTTCATCCGACTCCCACCAAAAAAGGCCACCCTGGCGGGCGGCCTTTA
>JACKQG010002410.1_pt1 | contig 24478 bp, 15 predicted proteins | sample 8237621 | NCBI WGS metagenome assembly JACKQG01 (sample SAMN15677084, study PRJNA649215) | marine metagenome | biome: marine; feature: Black Sea; material: saline water; isolation source: suspended particulate matter (SPM) from the Black Sea western gyre | collected 2013-06-09/2013-06-10 | depth... | reverse complement strand
TACCTGGGATTGGTGGATGACAGGTGTCGACTATTTTGCCGGTGTTACCTGGCCCAATACCTGGAACGGGATGGCGTGGCCTATCCCCACTCAAGATAGTCTTGGAATTGTGCGGTTTGTCGGCCCTCATGGGGGTGAAGCAGATTGGGAGGACACCTATTACGGTTGTGAAACAGCAGCCAGTTCTGATGGCACTTCATATGAAATTGCCATTCCCTTGGCTGCCCTGGGTGAGCTCTCAGAGAGTCTAACCATCATGTTTCTCACTGAAGAGACCGTGAACTGGGCTGCGGATTCCTACCCAAATTCCTTGGGTGATGAGACAGCAGTTTATGAAATTGCCAGAATAACCAACACCATTTCATTCATTGTTCCTGAAGTGCAGGCTTCCCCTGGGCAGGATGTTATGCTCCCTCTCCTGGTTGAATTCCCCACTGACTCCAGCTACAGCTCCGCTGAAATCAGTGTTGGAGGCTTCCAGGGCGAATTGGAGCTTCTTGATGTCATTTTGAGTGGCAGTCTCATGGGATTTGCTGATTGGTCATACCAGATGAATGAGACGGACAGTTTGCTACATCTCGCCTTTGCCGGAGCAAATGAAATTTACGGGGAGGGACAGCTATTCCAGCTGGCATTCCATATCCCTGATGACGCTGAGCCCGGCTTTGTTCCCGTCACCATCCATTCAATCCTTTTTGATAATGCTGGCATACCAGATTCTATCATCAACGGTGGAATAGAAATAATTCCGCCTGGATTTATTGTCAGGAACACGGATGACAATGGTCCAGGTTCTCTGAGACAGTATATCCTTGAAGCCAACCTGAATCCTGGAGTAGATACGATCAAATTTGACATCCCTGGTCCCGGTCCTCATACCATCCAGCTATTTTCAGCCTTACCGACCATCACGGACCCTATCGTCATTGATGGGACCACAGAACCTGATTTCTCAGGAGGTCCAGTGATTGAATTGGATGGGAGCAGTGCAGGACCGATTACGTCTGGATTAAAGATTACTGCCGGAAACAGTACCGTGCGAGGATTGCTAATAAATCGTTTCCATGAAAACGGGATTCTATTGGAATATGGTGGAGGCAATGTCATTCAGGGGAACCTCATTGGTACCGATGTCAATGGAACCAGCGCTTTAGGGAATTCATGGGATGGTGTCCGCATAGGACAGGGTAGCGATTTCAATATCATCGGTGGAACAACAGAAGCTCACAGAAATCTTCTTTCTGGCAATGGCGAGTGCGGCGTGAATATCTCGGGTTGGGGAACAAATAATAATACTGTTATCGGGAATTTCATCGGCACCGATATCAATGGAACCACTGCATTGGGAAATGGCTGGGACGGTGCTCGCATTCAGGGAGGAAGTCATTCCAACACTATCGGTGGAATAACGGCTGGTGCAGTGAACATTATTTCAGGCAACAGCGAATGTGGAGTGAATATTGGAGGATCTGGAACCAGTGGTAATTCTGTCATCGGAAATCTAATTGGGACGGATCTCACTGGAACGTCAGGAATTGGGAATGGTTCATCCGGAATAAGTGTGGTAAGTAACTTCAATATTATTGGTGGACTTTTGGCAGAAGAGCGTAATGTAATTTCAGGGAATATGGGACCCGGCATTGAGTTCTGTTGTGAAGATTACGGTTATAACCAGGTGATGGGCAATTATATCGGGACGGATATATCTGGTACTGAAGCTTTGGGAAATGGATCCGGAATCAATATCCTAAGTCCTGGAAACCTCATCGGTAATCATTTCCAGGGTGCTGGTAATGTGATCTCAGGAAATATGGGGAATGGAATTGATATAGGAAGTCCAGATATGCCAGCCACAGCCAATTCAAATTCAATTAAGGGGAATTTCATTGGAACAGACGTGACTGGAACCATGGCACTCCCCAATGGCGGGACAGGGATCCTGATTAGTGAGGCTGGCTTCAATCTCATTGGAGGGTATGATCCAGGTGCCGGCAATGTAATCTCTGGGAATATGCTTGATGGTGTCCTGATAGCAGACAATTCCAGCGTGAATTACATCCAGGGAAACAAAATTGGGACAGATGTTACAGGTGAAGCTGCCATTTTGAATTCTTTTGGCATCTCCATCCAAAATGGAGCCTCAAACAATTTGATTGGGGGGATGGAACCAGCCGCAGGGAATCTCATTTCAGGTAATTGGAGGGATGGTATCAGGATTTTCGACGATAGTCACTACAATACTATCAAGGGGAATTTAATCGGAACCAATGTATCTGGTGAAGCCAGCCTGGAGAATCAAAGGGATGGTATCCGCCTGGAAGCAGGTGCCACTCATAATCTCATTGGTGGTGCTGCACCCGGTGCCAGAAATGTAATTTCAGGAAATGGTGAGTCTGGTATCATGTTCTATACCAATTCTACACTGAATACTGTGCAGGGCAATTTAATTGGTACCAACATCACTGAGGATTCGGCCCTTCCAAACTTTATTGGGATTTCTATCCGCTCAACTTCATCCAATAATCTTGTAGGAGGTACAGAATTCGGTTCAGGAAATGTGATTTCAGGTAACTCGAATGTGGGTGTTAGGCTATATAACAGCAGCAGCAACAACATCCTACAGGGTAATATCATTGGAACAAATCTTACTGGTGACTTGGACATTGGAAACCAGCGGGAAGGAATCCGGATATATGATGGCTCCACCAACAATCTCATTGGAGGGAGCGTAGATGGAGCAGCCAATACCATCGCATATAACAGTCGGAGTGGAATCCTGATTAATTCCTCCGTCTCAATGACCGGGAACCAATGCCTGTCAAATTCGATCTATCTCAATGCCGGCTTGGGTATTGACTTGAGCCCGACCTCTCCTGGTGATGGGATCACTCCTAATGATCCCGGTGATGTTGATGAAGGTCCAAATCGTTATCAGAATTTCCCGGAATCAATAAATATTGGGGTTGATGATAACGATTATCTGATCATCCAATATCTGGTCGATTCTGATCCTGAAAATTCTGACTATCCGCTGCAAGTGGAGTTTTTCCAGGCTGATACTGGTGGTGCAGGTCAACTGTTTTTTGCATCCGACGTCTATGATACGACAGATTTTGAGCTTGGATTAAAAACCGTCGATTTAGGTCCCGCTGTAAATTATGGAATTGTCATGGGTGACCAGATAGTTGCTACTGCTACGGATGCTGCTGGAAATACTTCAGAATTCTCCGCAATGAGTGAATTGGGTGATTATGTGTATGTTGAGGAAGCGATTGAGATTCCTGAAAACTATATGCTACAGCAAAACTATCCCAACCCCTTTAACCCAAGCACCACCATACGCTACGGCTTGCCAGAGACTTCAGATGTTTCGCTGGTCATCTATAATCTCAAAGGTCGGGAAGTGCGACGTTTCTCAGAGACGTCTCAAGCAGCAGGCTGGGTCAATCTGAGATGGGATGGGACCTCGAATAATGGTGAACCCGTGAGTACCGGCGTCTATCTGTGTCGAATGGTAGCCGGGAACTACACCAGGACTATCAAAATGGTTTATTTGAGATAAGATGAATCCATCGCAGCCGAAAGCCTTAGATGGACGATCAAGGTGGTGTATCTCCGATAATATTGGGAGTATTTGTTGATGCACAATGGGTGTGCTACATTCTGAGCATACCAAATTGATCCACAAGCTGCATTTAAACCTTCTGATTCTCGAGGCTGATTGAAATCAATTACTAAGTGAGAGGGGAAATTATGCTAAAATTTTTTCTGACAATTACTGGGATTATATCAAGCCTATTCGCCACAATCATCAATATACCAGTAGATTATGCAACTATACAAGGCGGCATTAATGGGGCAGAAAATGGTGATACTGTCCTTGTACAAGCTGGCACTTATGCAGAAAGTATCAATTTCATTGGTAAAAATATAATTATTATGAGTGAAGAAGGCCTGGAAAGTGCCATTATCCAGGGTGACAACACACAGAGAGTTGTCACCTTTGAATCCAGCGAAGGTCCAGGAGCCATGCTAATTGGTTTCTGTATTGAAAATGGGAATGGTGGAATCATCTGTAGCGGGAACTCTAATCCAATCATTTTTCAGTGCAAAATTCGCAACAACAACTCAACAATTCCTTCAGATGCCAGTTTCAGCCTGGCGGGTGGCGGTGGTATCGCCATTATTAATTCAGCACCGCTCCTGATGAATACTGCTATCTATCAGAATGAATCTTCCCTCATGGGTGGTGGTATTTATATGAATTATTCAACTGCCGTCCTGGCCAATAGTATTGTGTATGGAAACCAGGGGATCTCCATTGATGGAGTAATTTATCTAAACAGCCCGAATAGTGTCATTCTTAACTCAATTATTTGGGAAAATAATATTGGCCCAAGTTCAAATAACCCGATCAATATTTTATATAGCGATATTCAAGGAGGATGGACAGGCGAAAGTAATTTGAATGAACAACCTCAATTTGTAAACACAGAGAATGGAGATTTCCATCTTCTTCCAGAATCACCATGTATCAATGCTGGCCAACCAAGCTTTTTATTCAATGATAATGATGGCACTTCCAATGATATAGGATCATTTGGCGGGTCTGGATTCTTCATTGGAATGGGTGGGATAGATATCGGTCAGGTGGTCATTCAATCATACTCGACCTATCCGCTGAAAATTTACAATCTGATGGGTTTACCACTATCGATCTCGAATCTTGCATTCTCAAATCCAGATTGTTGGAGTACGAATATCGCTTTCCCTTTTAGTCTTGACTTGTCAGACGTCAGTGAACTGCCAATCACCTTTATTCCTCAGATGATCGGTCTCGACACATGTGACTTGACCTTCCAATTTACGGATGGAATCAACGCAGACAATTTGAGTATCGTGGCAGAAGCTGAGGGAATCCCATCCTTCGGCCACCGCGAGTTCAGGAAAAAAGGGCAACTCGATGCAGGCTTAGTAGCCACCATATTTAAAAATTACAGTGAGATTACTGATTATCCCAATCAACCGAGTTGTGAATGGCCGAAGGGAAGTGGCCATAGCTACATGGATGGTATAGCATTTATGGTTCAAGCTGAGATTGAGGACATCTCAGGAAACATCATCCACCCCTTAGAAACCCAATATCGGGAATTTGTCGATATGAGTCCTGAAGGCGAACCGTGGGGCTGGGAACCCCTACCTGGATATTTCAATCCACTATCTAGTTCTATTGCCATGAGTACAAACCCAGACAGTTGGCCGACACATTGGCCAAATAAAGATTCAGCTTGGGATGGATACTGGAATGGTTTCTTTGGACGAGGCGTTGTCCATGCTGATCAGGAGACCTATTTCATGATCGATGATTATCAGGATCAGGAGTGGGATTATAATCCTGTGGAAACCGATCCATCTCGAGGTGGCTTGGGATTACAGGTTGAAGTGCGGGGTTACGCCTGGAATAATACACAATTTGAGGACTTGTTGATCTGGCACTATGCTGTTCATAACATTTCAGACTTTGATTACCAGCAAGTTGTTCTGGGATTGTATATGGATACGGGTGTAGGGGGAACTGAGGATGGTGCTGATGATCTGGGTACCTTTCTGCCGGAAGAAAAATTGGTCTACTTCAATGACATTGATGGGATAGGCGGGGGTGGCTGGTCCCCAGTTGGGTATGTAGGAATAAAATTTTTAGAAATGCCTGGAAATCATAGTGATGGAACTGACAACGATTCTGATGGATTGGTCGATGAATCACGAGATAACGGAATAGACGACGATCTGGATTGGAATCAACTAGTGGACGATGTGGGAAATGACGGTATCGCTGGAACAAATGATACTGGGGAAGGAGACGGTTTCCCATCACATGGTGAACCTAACTTTGACAAAACGGATCAGGACGAATCTGATGCTGTTGATATTAATACCGTGCGGTTCTTTCCAGTTCATAGTTATGAATTGCATGATGATGAACAGAATTGGGAAATATTCACCAGTGGTGAAAAACAAAGCAATTCAGGGGATATTGGCAACCTGGGAAGCTTTGTAATCTCCGAAGCATTTCCACTCTCTTCTGGTGAGACCACCTACTTTTCTTTTGCCATTGTTTTTGGTGAAGACCTGGAAGATATGCTTTCAAATACAGGGTCAATCTCTCCCTCGAGATTGGTAGATGATTTTTATCCCGGACAAGTTCATACAGCCAATTTACAGCCTAATTTTCCGAACCCCTTCAACCCCACAACCACTATTCAATACAGTCTGTCTGAGGCAGAACAAGTTAAACTGAAAATATTCGATATTCTGGGTCAAGAGGTCATGACACTCCAAGATGCTAAAAAGGCTCCTGGTAATTACGAAGTGCAGTGGAATGGATTAGATCAATCAGGCAATCCACTGAGTACGGGAGTGTATTTCTGTCGACTAGAGGCAGGTAGTTATAATCGAACCATTAAAATGGTTTACTTGCGATAAAGATTTATCAATCGTGTGCCAGGCCGAAGCCCAGAGGGCATAGGCTGGTAGCTCAGAACGAGCGCAGATGGGTTGAGTATTTGAGGTAGTAGTATCCATTACGAGGGGGCCATGCAATTAACAATATTATTAATGATTATCTCCTGTGCTAGTATTTTTGGACAAGACACATTAATCACTACATCGGGGATGATTTATACTGGAAACTTGAATGAAATCAACGATGAGCGTGTAATCTTTACTGAAACAGGAAAGTCCCAACCCCAGTCCATACCCCTCTATATCATAGGTCAGATTGTATCAGAAACGGGGACAGTTGATATCAACGAAATTACAGAACAGACTACTCCGGTTAGCAAACCAGAAGTCTTTAACGACGGGTCTAATCACACTCAGCAGCCAACAATTTCTGGCTTCTCGCTTAGTCCCTTCACACTAGTTCATGTCACCACAGCAGATCAGATAATGAAAAGAACCCACCGCAAGCGAGTGATCATTTCATTCACAAATGGCACTACTGTCAAATCTAAAATTTTGAGAATGGACTCGTCTGTGTTGGTCTGGCGGAATCTTGAAATCCAGTCAAGGGATGACAGTACTGTAACACCTTTATCCGAGATATTGAGAATAAAAGTTGGACGCAGCCGCCTTGGCGGTGGTGTACGCTTTATGATGTACGGAGGCATATTGGGCGGAACGGTAGGTTTTGCATTGGGATATGCAGGAGGACCTGGTCCAGGAATTGGTGAGGGGAGCTATAACGAGACCGCATTTGATAGCGGCTTATTGGGAGCTGGATTTATAGGATATTTGGGGGCTGTTTTTCTCACACCTATTGGCATACTTATCCCAGGACACTCAATTTATCACCATGAAGGGATGGCAAAACTGATTCTTGTAGAGCAGCTCATCCATGAGGATGCAAAAGAAATCAAGATGGGGGACGATTAATATGAAACGAATGAAACAATTAATATCAGGGTTGATAGTATTTTGCTGCCCCCTCATTGGATTAAACCAGATTCAGCATAAAATGTCAGCAATGTACCAGGACTTTCCTAGTGTAGATTTTTATGAATTCTCATCTTTTGGTGCAAATAATATTGAAAGAGGGGGAAAAACTATAAGTATGACTCATCCTGTAGAAACAAATGATTATGCTTGGGTTAACTACCTTAGAATGAGCAAAAGGTATGATTCGCTACAATATATTGTGGAAGATACCTGGGCTTCCTGGCAGGGAGAAACTTGGGTTAATAGCTCAACGATGACTTTCACCTATGATGAGAATCACGAGCTATTACAGAGGCTACAATTATCGTGGGATGATACGGAATGGATTAATTATAGGCGACATTCCTATATTTATAATACAGATGGTGAAAGAATTGAAAGATTGACGGAAAGGTGGTCGGAAGATCACTGGGATAATTATCAACGCTTCAGCTATGGCTACTCAGAAAATGGCTTCATGATTTATGTCTTATATGAACCATGGGTGGCGGAAACTTGGATCAATGATTCCCAGGAGTTTCATTCATACAACGATAGTGGTCTCCGTGATTCAATTATTGCAGAGACTTGGTTTGGATCCGCATGGTCGGCTGACTGGAAAAATACTTACTATTACAATCCTGATAGCACTCTATCAGAAATTTATTGGTATCAGTGGGTGGACGGAGTTTGGGAATATAATCAGAAAGCAATTTACACCTATGATGCCGATGGAATACTGCTTCAGATCATGTACATGAATTGGGAGTCGGGAAATTGGGTTGACTATTTGAGGAGTACTTTTAGCTATGATGCTAACGGTCTACTACATACTGAAACAAATGATTTTTGGGGATATAGCGGATGGCCTCCAATTATCCAATGGCTTCCAAGTAACCAATATAAATACTCCTATGATGAGGCTGAAAATTTAACAGAAACCATCTGGACCAGATGGCTGGAAATTGTGAATATTGAAGACCAAATGCATCGCCCGCTCACATTCCTTCTATCACAAAATTTTCCTAATCCCTTTAATCCCACGACCACTATCAGCTTTAAATTGCCAGAAATATCCACAGTCAGTCTCACCATATATGATGTTAAAGGTCAAGAAATCATTAGCATTCAGAATGGAATTAAACCACCAGGCAATTATGAGGTGCTGTGGGGCGGGTTGGATCGATTCGGCAATCAGGTAAGTACAGGAGTGTATTTCTGTCGTTTGGATGCAGGAGATTATTCGAAAACGATTAAGATGGTTTGTTTGCGTTAGCTTGAATAATAAGACCGGGACAATGCGTGATATCGATTTCAGAGAACTCTATTCCGTTTTTAGGTTTCTGGATAGAGTGAATTACTGTATAATATTTTTAGACTAAATCTGTGGGGACTGATTGTGAAGTCAATAATTATAATGATTATTTCTAGCATCTGTCTTTTTGGACAGGACACATTAATCACTACATCGGGGATGATTTATACTGGAAATTTGAGTGAAATCAACGATGAGCGTGTAATCTTTACTGAAACAGGAAAGTCCCAATCCCAATCCATACCCCTCTATATCATAGGTCAGATTATATCAGAAGAGGGGACTGTTAATGTAAACGAAATTACACCACAGTCTGCTACGGTTGCCAAACCAGAAGATTCTATGGGCAAATCTAATCAAGCTCAGGAGCCAACAATTTCTGGCTTCTCGCTTAGTCCCTTCGAAATAGTTCAAGTCGCAATAACCAATCAGAGAATGAAAAGAGCCCGACGAAAGCGATCGAAAATCACATTCGCATCGGCAAAGCTTTACTCCCAGGATACGCTGACTACTTCCGCAGGACAAAAATATATCGGGAATATCACCAAAATTTCCGAGAATAGCATCCAATTCATGATCGATGGCACCGATCTGCTAGAATTTTCAAATAAAATTGTACGGAGTATTTCTGGCGGTCGTTGGATATTGATATTGGATAGGGAAAGCATGTGTACGGGTCAATTAGCTGGAGTTAAAAGCGACACACTTTTTTTGAAAGTAGAAGATGGTTCTGTTGAAGGATATAAATTGGAGAATATTGCCATTGCCCTCAATTATCAAGCCAGTGACCAGGGTGGAGCCTTTGGGACAGCCACAGGAATATTGTTGGGTGGGATAGCTGCCTCAATTCCTATCATTTTAGATTCATACTCAGTAGATGAATACGATACACGATTGGAACATAATGCAGTATTAATAGCTGCACCACTAGGTCTCTTCGGTGGAGGTATCCTGGGAAATAAGATGGGTAAAAAATGGTACAATCTTAAATCCGTTTATTGGCTTGAAAGTGAAATTAATCAAGCGGAATACAAACAAGGCAGAAAAGATGGTCGTAAAGCCTCCTGGGGTAACATTATGTGGTTTATACCTGGAGCGATGATGAATTATTATGGTCCCTCAGAAGCCAGGAAGTATAAGCCCTTTCCACCTCCAGATCGGCTCATAGGAAAGTCTCATTCATATATTGCTGGATTCATAGAAGGATATGGAAAAAAAGCGAGCACTTTAAATACGTTCTATTCATCAGTTGGTTGTTTGGGGAACTGTTGGTTTGTACCCGTGGGGATAATTATCCTCGGGAGTATGACTTTTAGTTTTGATAGTCCCTGGGCGAACTAAAGCAGTTCAATGAACAACCAACATTCTAAACTATTTGACTCCGATTGTGTATTTCTGTCGATTGCAGGTCGTAGATCCCGCCACAGGCGAGGCTGTGTCTCGGGAACGGGGGCAGCTTTTTTGGTTTGTTTCTTTGGGGTCTCGGGACTCCTCATTCGAATTAAGATAAATTAAGTTGGCAAGGAGGGGGTATCATGGGAAATAATCTTTCGAACCGGGGCTTACGATTTATGCTGCTGGTTATAATTTGCGGAATGACCATTGCCAGTCCAATACCCAACAGCCCAAACCTAAAAGCAAAACCTTCAGTTGGATTGAATGAAGTCAGGGACCTCAAGCTCTTTCTGGCTGTCATTAATGACAATAATACGGGGAATGTGGAGCGAGGAAAAAAGGGTCTTTACCTAGGCCCTGATGACTTTTTAACCGTCTCCATATTCTTCCGTCTCCACCTGGATGCCTGGCGTCTGGCATTGACATATAACGATGTTACCTCTCGCAAGGAGCAATATAGATATGATCTCATCTTTGGTGGTCTTTCAAAACGCTTTGAGAGGAATGGGCTTGAGGTGAAACCTGAGCTGGGGCTGGTCTGGAAGGGCAATTGCGGTGGCGATGACCTACAGAATGGATTCCATCGGATGAAAGATTTGCCAGAGTTATTTGTTCCCTATTGTGATGGGGGGCTGGCAGCCTTTGCTGCGGCCATGATTTCGAGACCTGTAGAGCTATCCCGCCCCTTTGAGGGGATACTCACATCGTCAATGGAAATCAGACTCATTTCAGATCTGGTACCATCCCGTTTGACTCCCATGTTGGGTTACCAGGCTGAGCTTTGGCCAGGTCGTCTTCAATTGGAGATGGTGGCTGGTGCGCGTTTATACGTCAATGAAATTGAGGAATATTCACATATGGTCCGGTCCGGAGCATTTGCAGCGGTGAATGCGAAACTAAGGGTGTATCAGAATTTTTATTTTGATACTGGAATTGCCTTATTTCCTGCACAGAATCTTGAGAATGACCCTATTTATAAGGACAAGGACCACAACTACCTCCCTCAAATAACCATGGTCTTTTCATGGAATAGTGCCTGGTACGGACTCTATAATTATTTGGAGTACTAGTTTCTAGGATTTACACTCTAACTATATCTTATAAGCAACTGTAACACAGCGACATATGCAGATCTATTATATCTTGGATATAGATAATACGCCTCCTGGAATGGAGGCGTATTGTACTGTTGGAGAAGCAATGAAATCTCCGACCAAATTGAGGCACAAACCTCAACTCTGTTTGATTTTATCTTCCAGTTGACCAGTCAATTGCCACAGAGACATTTCAGCCAGATAGGCTGAGTAGCGCGCCTGGATCTGGCTGCTTTTGGCTCGACTCAAATTGAGCTGGGCATCCCTGAACTGAGTTGAGCTCACCTGGCCCAGACGGAAATACTCAGATGTTTGATCAAAATTAAGCTGAGCCGAAGCCAGGGTATTGGCCTTCAACTCCAGCAGCTGTTGACTTTTCTCATAGTAGGCCAGGGCTGAACTAAGGGATTTCTCCAGTTGTCGTTTTGAATCCAGGGTGTTCCATTTACTATTTTTCTGAAGTAAACGTCCACTGCTAATGGATTTTGATTTCATGCCATCAAACAAGTTCCAGCTTAGTGACAATCCTGCTGTGGTATTCATATCAGGATTATCAAACGCAAAATCCATATCAGGATTGATCTGTTGGAGACCATAAGACCCACTGACGCTCACCCGCGGCATGATTGACCCCAGGGTTCGTTTTAGATTCAAGTCAGTCTGCTTTTCCAGATTGAGATTCAATGCATGGCTTTTGTTGGAATTTTCGGCTGCATAGAGAAGCATCTCTGGTTCATAGCTACCCAGATCATAATCCAGAGGCTTGGGCTGATAATCAAGATTCAGATCCCACCCAACGAGCAAATTGAGACTCCTTTTAGCCTCCAGAACAGCATATCTGGATTCTATCACCCCAACACTATCATTATCAAAGTCAACCCTGGCAGCCAGAGCGGAGAGGGAGCTGGCCATACCACGCTCAGTCTGTTCCAGGGCCTGATCCAGTCGCTGGCGTGATATTTCAAGCTGTTCCTGGCTGATCTGCAGATTGTCATGCCGGATGAGCACATTGACATACAGGTTTGCTGCAGAAAGTAGAATGTTTTCCTCAATCATATCGCTTTGGAGTTCACTGGCCAGCGCCTGGGTATTGAGTAGTTGATACTTGGTTAGCCCCTGCATCCCGTTAAAAAGCGTGAAACTGGCATTTAGACCAGCTGAAAGAGAAGTGTTTTCCACATCAACCTCTCCTGTTGGTGTTTGATTGATACCATTCATCAGCATCGATCCTGAGCTCAAATCAAGACGTGGCAGGAGACCAGCATTGGCAAGGCTGGCGGAATTGTCAGCTACCTCTGAGGAGTTTCGAGTCTGTTTGATAGATAGATTCTGCTGGCTGGTTGCTTTGAGTATTTCATCCAATCCCATATCACGCGCAGGCATTGACCAAAGTGAGAACGAGGACAGAAGTAATAAGACTATTGTGCGTTGCATTATTACACCTGACTTTCAGCTGCCAACTGGGCATCGATATCCAGCTCATTTACGGCAGATTCTACAGATTCCCTGCTAGGTAGTGATCCGGTCATAAACTTGACCTTGTAGCGTTTCATATCGTTGGCAAAACTCAGGAGAACAGGCAGAATTAGTAGGGTGGAGAATGTCGATATGATAAGACCATAAGCTACTGAGATAGCCATGGGCACCGTCATCTGGGCATCAGGATTATTGGCGATAATCAGAGGAGCCAGTCCAGCGATTGTCGTCAATGAGGTAAGCAGGATGGGTCTGAATCGGGAAATACCGGCTTTCAGAAGTGCATCCATATATGCCATTCCTTCCTTGAGGTTGCGATTAAGCGTACCAATGAAAACAATGGAGTCATTTACCAGAATACCTATGAGCGCCAGAACCCCAAAATATGAGGGCATATCCAGGGGAGTGTCATGGATAGCATGTCCCCACCCAATTCCAATGAAACCCAGGGGAATGAGTGATAAGAGAATTGCTGTCTGACCAAATGAGCGGAAGGTAAAGGCAATCACAGCGAAGAGCAGGACCAGGATCAGCGGTATGACATTGATCATGGATGTTTGAGCCTCGGCTTTGCGTTCCCCATGGCCACCAATGGTATAGTTAATGTCAGGATATTTTTCCAGTATTGAGGCAAGGATAACATCTTCAACCTCAGATTTAATCTGTGTGAGATCTACTTTCTTATTCAGGGCATCTGCCTCAACCGTGACCTGACGTTGCCCATTCAGGTGTTTGATCTTGCTCAAACTGCTGGTGTAATTCAAATCAGCGATAGATTTAAGCTGGAAGGCTTGCCCCGTATTGGTACGGATCTTCATCTCTTCCAAATCACCGATGGAGGATCGATCCGTATTACTGTATCGTACCCAGATTTTGACTTCTTCAGTACCGCGGTTGATTCTTTGCACTTCAGATCCATAAAAACCGCTACGAATCTGATTCATGACAGTTTGTATATCCAAACCGAGACTATAGGCATGGTCTTTCAATGCAACTTCTATCTCACGCATGCCCTGTTGATTATCATCGATGACATTTTTTAAACCTGCCAGCTGGTTGAGCTCAATTTTAAACGCTTCCACAGCAAGATTCAGGTCCTGGATGTTATCTCCCAACAAGGAAATGGAGACAGCCTTTCCGAATTGACTGGATTCTACATAGTTAATACGGTCGACTTCCGGTACCTGTCCCACAGCCTGACGCCAGGAGTTGGAGAAATCTGTGGAAAGGAACTCTCGTTCTCTCGTATCCAGAAAGTTGATGGTTACGCTACCTGCATCACTGCTGCTGATTCGTTTCACTACGCTGGTAACGATATCTTTACCTTCATCCTGGGAAAATTTCTCGCCTGTGAGCATGCCATTAGCTTCCAGTTTGTCAAGAATTTCCATGGTTACGCTGGCTGGCGTTCCCGGTGGCATTTGTATATCCACCGTGGATAGATTCTGATTGTCAAATGAACTACCACCCATTTGAATGATACCACCACCAACGCCACCAATTGTGATAATAAATAATCCCGTAACCACAGCGATGACCATGCCTCGATGATTTAGCGCATAGCGGTAGAGTGGGGCATAGAGGGCGTCGCGCATCCAGGCCAGAGCCTGATTGGATTTGACTTCAAGTTTTGTTGGTTTTCTATCTGCAGCCAGAGCTTTGGAGTGGGCAATGTGGGCTGGTAGGATAAGTGCACCTTCAATAAGAGATATAAAAAGGGCAGCCATGACGACAAATGCCATTTCGCGGAAAAATTGTCCAAAGGTTCCTTCAATGAGCAGAAAGGCTGAAAAGGCGACCATGGTGGTCAGAACCGCTGAAAATACTGCAGGTAATACTTCCAGCGAACCATCAATGGCAGCACGAATTCGTCGTTTACCCTTTTCATGATGCTGATAGATATTTTCAGCGATGACGATACCATCATCCACCAGGATACCAATTACCAGAATCATTCCAAAAAGAGAGATGCGGTTCAAAGTAATATCCATCAGAGCCGCCAGTCCAAACATCCCCAGGAAGGAAAGGGGAATGGAAATAGCTACCCAGATGGCCATGCGTGGATTGAGGGCCAGGGAGAGGAAGAGCAGGACCAAAAAGAACCCAACCATACCATTATTCAGGAGAATGCTCTGCATGCTTTCAATGGAAGTTGCTGCGTTACGCAGAACCTCTGCTTCCAGCACTTCATTCTTTTCATTAAAATCAGCAATGTAGACCTTCACCATATCAGCGGTTTCAATGACATCTTCGTCGCTGGTATAATTGACAGAGACCAGCACTGCTGGTTTTCCATTTACATAAACAGCATCTGGATTTTCAGCCCATTTCTCTGTAATATCAGCCACATCACCGAGGTATAGCAATGTGCCATCCTGGAGTGTCCTTAGAACAATGTCATGCATCTCTGAGGCATAGTAGCGTTTTTGACGAGTCCGTATACTCAAATCTTCGGTTTCTCCACGGATGGTGCCACCAGTCAGGTCGATGTTGGCCTTGCGAACCATTCCCACGGCTTCTGACATGGTGAGACCATAGGCTTCCAGATCTGATTCTCGGAATGCAATCTCTATCTCTTCATCGGGATAACCTTTGAGTACTATTTTTGAGATGCCCTCCATGGCCAATAAATCATCCTCGATCCGTAGAGCAGCGCTTTTCAATTCGTGGAGATCCACATCTCCGTTGATCATGAATTCAATGGCCTCAGAACGGAATTCCCATTTGGCTGTTCGAGGTGGCTCAATACCTGAGGGGAAAGAGCTAATGCCATCCACGGCATTCTTGATCTCTTGTAAAACCAGATCAGGATCACTGCCACTGACGAGTTCTACGGTGACGGTTCCCACATTTTCCATTGAGGTGGAGGTGATTCTCTTTATACCGCTGATGCCCTGGATATTTTCCTCAATTTTGAGGACAACACCTTGTTCGACCTCTTCAGGGGAAGCGCCAGGATAGGTTGTCATAATATTGATCACACCCAGATCAATCTGGGGCATGAGGGTAGAACGCAGGGAATAAAATCCCATGAGTCCCAGAAACACCAGGAGCAGGATAATGACATTCCCCGCCGTGGAGTATTTGATAAAATATTGAATGAGGGATTTCATGATACTTCTTAACCTGCCATTCTTGAAGAATTATCTGCTATATCGTTAACGACCCGAACGACGGTTCCATTTTGTAAATTCTGAGTTCTCAGAGAGATTTGTGTTCCATCACTAAGACCTGTAACAACAGCCTCTTCACCCCGGGTTGAAACCACGTGTACTGAGAGACGATTTATGATCCCATTCTGCACTTCCAGGACCGTATTATTTGATTCAAGCAGCTTACGGGGTAGAATGACACCTTCAAGTGATGAAGTTGTCAGGATGTCGCCCTTGAGATGCATGCCTTCTCTCAGCTCAGGACCAGAAACTGTGATAAAGACCTTCACCATCTGGCTATTGACATCCAGACCACCACTGATGCGGCTTACTTTTCCCATCCAGGTGGATTCTGAATTGCCACTGGTGAGTTTTACCGGGTCACCCACATTGATATACTCGATTTCATTGATTCCAACGGTAGTTTCCAAATCATAAACATCAGGGTTTAGAAACACACCCAGGGTTTGTCCGCTTCGAACCAGATTTCCAGGTTTGATATAACTCTCAGTTGCGCTGCCATTAAAGGGAGCTCGGATGGTGTATTTGGCCAGGCGAGTTTCTGAAGCTTTTATATCGTAATAGGTTTTAGCAATGCCCTTGTTGGCCACAAAATAGCTTTCACGCTCGTTAAGAGGCTTGGGGAGAGGCTTGGTATCACCATTGACATCAAATGCCTTTAAATAGGTTTCCCATCGGATATAACTCTCGGGATAATCGAATTTCAATTCAGGAAGCAAGGCTGCAACGGCTGTCATGAGATTGCTGCGTTGGGCTTTCAGATTTAATTCTGACTCTTCACTGTTTATTTGCAGCATGACATCACCCTGTTTATAGTCGTATCCGGCGAGAAAATTATTTTCAGATTGGAGGAGAATACCAGATACCTCAGCAAAGAGGGTGACCTTTTGCTGAGCACTGATTTTCCCCATGACTGGCACGGTTATCTGAATGTCTGAATTTTTTATTTCCTGCGTGGCTACCACAATACGTGTATCCTCTTGAACTTTACGTTCAGGGGAGCTTTTCATGGCCATGAGCAGAAACATGATAGCCAGTGATCCTGCCATGACAGCTACCAGACTCATTGTGTTTTTAATCGTAATTTTCATAATTTGCTTCTCCGTTTGTTTGGTCTTCTTTTTCATTGCGGCGTGAACCTAGAACTATGTCAAGTGCATGTGCGTTGCTATTCGATGAGTGTGGTTTGCCAGCGATCAAATCATGAAAGGACGGGATATCCGGCCTGCCTGGTGTTTATCGTGGATATGGGGTCGTTGGTCGTGCGAAATGCTAGAGATTTCGAAAGTTGGGGCTGAAGCGGGTGCCAAAACCTATATTCTCGCCATGATAAATCGAATGAAGCTTAAAGACAGCCGCATCGCCCAGCACCTGCTTTTTTGGGGTGCTTATTTTATCTTTCTGTTTCTAATCAGCTTGTTAAGATCCAATGAAGGTCGCGATGTAAGCTTTCATCTCCCATTTGAACTGATGCAGGTCGCAGTTATGGTTTCAGTTGTTTACCTCAACCTGAAAATCTTGATTCCCAGGTTTTTTGAAACGCGCAAATTCTTTCTGTATGGCCTGCTTATGATTGCTGCCGTGCTGGTAAACGGAGGTATACTCGTTTCCCTGATGCGCCTATTTCCCGATTTTAGCCCACCCTTCATTTTGAAGCATAGGCCATCTTATATGTTTGTCCTACCCATGGCTTTTATGCAGTTGTCATTGGTAGCTGTGACATCAACTTTGCATTTCATGCGTGAAAATCTGCGACTACAGCAAGAAGCGCTTTCGGTTAAAGAGCTGGAAAGTCGTCAATTAAAGGCTGAGCTTGATTCACTCAAGGCCCAGGTCAATCCCCATTTCTTGTTTAATTCCTTGAACAATATTTACTCACATAGTCTGTTGGAATCTCCCCAGACACCAGACCTCATCCTGAAGCTTTCTGGTCTGCTGAACTACATCATTTATGAATGTCAGGACGAACAGGTTCGACTGGAAAAGGAAATGGAGTTTTTAACCAACTATATTGCTCTGGAAAAAGTTCGTATAGATGAGTCAGTCCAGGTTGAATTGAAGATGGATGTCCCTGATACGTCCATAATGATCGCCCCACTATTATTTGTCCCCCTCATAGAAAACGCCTTTAAGCATGGCGCAAATATTTCAAGTGGTCAGCCCTTTATTAAGGTTGAACTCAAACAAAATGCTGGTGAGTTGAAGTTTCGATGTACAAATCTTCGGGATAATTTTGAGGATGACCTGAAGCGTGAAGGGGCAGTGGGAGGTATTGGTCTGGAAAATGTCCGCAAACGACTCGATCTTATTTATCCTGATAAGCATCGATTTGAGATCAAGGATGATGGGAAGCAGTTCATTGTTGATCTTAGAATTTCCTTTGGAGAATTGAGCCCATGAGTTCGCAGACAAATATTCGTTGTCTTATTGTTGATGATGAAGCACCCGCTCGTGCTGTTATTAAAAAATATCTCTCTGATATTCCTGGTTTTGAAGTTCTCAGTGAGTGTAAGAATGCATTTGAAGCCAATGAGGCTATACTCACGCTACACCCTGACCTATTATTTTTAGATATCAACATGCCTAAATTTACGGGGTTGAAACTGTTGGAGAGTCTGCGACGTCCACCCCTGGCCATTATCACCACAGCTTATCGTGAGTATGCCGTGGAAAGTTTTGAGCTGGATGTGGTAGATTATCTCCATAAACCCTTTTCCCTGGAACGCTTTATACAGGCGTTGAATAAGGCTCGGGATAGAATTACCCCTGCTGATGGGAATATGGCAGGCAATGAAGTTCCATCTCCAAAAGAGGGAGGAAGCCAGTCGGGAAAGGATTTTATTTTCCTCAAAGAGGAGGGTCAGGTCAATCGTGTGGATCTGCGTAATATTCTTTATGTGGAAGCAGTGGGTGATTATCTCAGTGTCATCACCAATCAAGGCAAGCATCTTTCCTATATGTCCATGAAAAAAATGGTGGATCTGCTACCTGCAGATCGCTTCTGTAGAATCCATAAGTCATTTATTGTGAGTCTCTCCAAAGTAAATACCATCGATAAGGGAAGAGTCTATATCGGGGAAAAAAGTTTTCCCATCGGCGCCACCTACCGTCCCGTATTTATGGATCTCATAAAAACCCACATGGGGTAGTCAGAAACAATCTCTTCAATTAGTGTAAATATATTGGCGTAAAAATTTAGAGGTACCAATTGTCCATGGCGATTGAGCTTAAACTGCTATGACTCGTTTTTGTCGATAGCTCCAGATACCTTGCGCCGGAGAAAACCCTGGAAGAAAGTATTGAGAAGGGGAATCATAGCCAGTTTCCTGGGGATGTAGACCGTCTTTTTATCAGCTTCTATTGCCAGGATTATTTGTTCCACACAATCCTCTAAGCTTACTGATTCACTGGTGTGCTTCTTTGAGGATTTGGTGAGTTTTGTGCCCTCTGCTCCAAAGGCGTTGTCCCTGAGATTTGTACCCCTGATCCAGCTCAAAACAGCCTCGAGAATTGATACTTCGCCCTTCATCTCCATGTCCAAAGTGGATAGAAATCCATGAAGTGCATGTTTTGAAGCGACATAGCCTGAATGGTTTGGAAATCCCATGATGGCTTGAGCTGTTGAACAACTGACAATTTTTCCATTGGTCTTTTTCAGATGGGGAAGCGCTGCGTGGCAACAGTTTACAGCCCCAAGATAATTCACATCGATTAAATTCTGGAAAAATGAGATATCAGTGATGTCCTCAAATCTGGCCCACATGCTGACACCAGCGTTAAGGATTAGACCATCCAGTTTGCCATACTTGTCTATGCTTTGTTTGATCAGATGACGACAGGCATTCAGGTCAGTGATGTCTGTTTGTACGGCCAGTGCTGAACCGCCAGCGGTATTAATGGAATTGCAGACCCGCTCAAGCTCATTTACTCTACGCGCCGCACAGACAATCTGGGCACCCCTACTGGCCAGCTCAACTGACAGTGCTTCGCCGATACCAGAAGAAGCCCCAGTGACAATAAAGACCTTTCCTGACACATTCATATCTGAAGAATCCTTAAAGTCTGTTCAGCTTAGTCTGCGAAAATATTATTCCGGACGCCAAAAATATTTTTTGGGTCATGGGCCGTTTTTACCTGCTTTAACATTTCGATACTTGCCGGGGAAATGGTTCCCTTCATAAAATCTTTGCGCAGTTTTCCAACCCCATGATGATGGGAAATGGAACCACCAGCTTCCATTATGGCTTCCCTCATGGCATATTCAATTGAATTGAAAATCTCAACGGGATTCTTAACACCTTTGATATTCATGGCAAACATAAAATAGATACAGACCCCCGTGTGATAGATCTGAGGCACACGATATGAGATATAAGGCTTCCCGGGGATGTTGTGCTTTTTGTGAAGTTCATTGATTTGATTGGTTGCAGCTTCACATACCTCATTTAGTTTGCTCCATGGAACCGAAGTTTCCATGGTTTCACCAATAATACGATAGCGAGTCATAAAGTCTCTGATGTAGGCGATGGCAAAAGTCAGGTTATAACCCTTCTTGCCATTTTCAGAGCCGCCAATCATACCTTTATGTTTCTTGGTTAATTTTTTTAAAGTTTTCTGTTGCAATGCCACTTCATCTTTAGAGCCCTCCAATTTGAAGGAGGTTACCACCATTTTGTAGGGGTCAAAGCCCTTGACATTTAATACGACAAACTTTTCAAGTTTTTTTATCCACACCTTTAGACCACTGGGTTTGGCATTCAAAGCTTGACCAAAACGGAACTGGGCGTTATCCATGAGTCGAGCGCTGGCAGGAACTGCTCCACTTTTGGATAATTCATACATAAAAGCCACACCGGTCTCCCAGTCATGAAACAGGGCAGAATTAAAATCAGATAATTCTGGGAGTGCATGCACTTTTAAAGTGGCTTTGGTGATGATTCCAAAATTACCTTCAGAACCTAAAAGCATATTCTGTGCACTAACACCGATGGATGCACGTGTAATCGGATTGACCTGCTCTACCACGCCATTGGGAGTGATCATGGTTACATTTTCAACAATGTCTTCAATATTACCATAGCGATTTTTTTTCATCCCACTGGCATTGGTTGAAATCCAGCCTCCCAGGGTAGACAATTCGATACTGTCTGGTTCATGTCCAACGGTTAGCCCTTTGGCTTCCAGCAGCTCTTCCAGTTTGCTGCCGAGGATGCCGGCCTGGACAACTACGCGACGGTTTTCCACATCTATGGATTCGATTTTATTCATTCGTCGCGTGTCAACTGCTACCACCATTCTCGTTTCAAATTGAGGGATTTGCAGCGCGTTGCTTACACTTGTGCCACCACCGTATGGGATGAGGCAAACATCATATTTAATCGCCAGGTCAATCAACTTTTGAGTTTCGTCTTCAGACTCGATGTAGAAGACCATGTCAGCCACTTTATCGATTTTTGCAAAAACGACCTTATATATTTCATCGGTAGTCTGACCAGCACTATGCATGAGGCGCTCTGCATCACCAAAGGAATAACGATCCTCGGAAAATGTAGATGTAACTGCGTCTACGAAAGCTTGGTTGATCTGAGCATCTTCTACAGGCTTGTCCTCCACCTCAGGCAAGACGTCGTCTACATCAACTGTCATATCCAACATCTCTTCAACGTATGGGATAAAATCTGGCATATCGAAGCCACAAAGATCGTAGCGATCTCCGGTCATGCTTACGGTCCGGTCTTTATTCAGTATAAATTCTGAATCTTTGTAACCCCATTTGTGTCCCCAGTTGTCTTTATTTACAGCGTAAAATTTCTCTGTGTTGGGAGTCTTATCATTTTTCATAAAGTTCGGCTGCCTTATTTGTAATAGCTTGTTCCAGCGCAGCTATCATTTTTTTTGCTGCTTCTATCAAATCATTCTCGCTTGGAGTATCAGTTTCCAGAAAATTTGCCGGATATATTGGTTCAAGAATATAGACCTCAATGCCTGTTGGACGCATTAAAAAATTACCCCGCGGCCAGGCTTTGTGAGAACCGTATATCACAGCGGGCAAAATGGGAACCTCCAGATCCAGAGAAAACCTGGCAGCACCCTTTTTGAAGGGTAATATTTTGCCGGGAGTGCCACGGGTGCCTTCAGGAAAAAATATGAGACTCCTCTGTTGATAGTTCATGAATGTTTTGCACAACTTGATGGTGTCCTGGATGGGAAACTGAGTATCCCCTTTGATCTTGCGATCAATAGGAATAAGGTTCATGACTGTATTAATCAGGGTTCGTCTGGTCCAACTATCAAACCAATAGTCTTTGGCTGCCATCATTCCAAAATGATTGAAACTTTGTTGTGCCGCTGCAGAAAGAAGGGCGACATCCATGTGGCTATTGTGATTGCTGCAAAAAATATAGGAGGAGTCGGGGACGTGTTGGCGACCGTAGACTTTCAAGGGCGTATAGAATGTAAAAACGACCTTGCTGTAGTAATAAAACAGGATTTTCCAGATTTTATAATAGAAGGGCTGTTTTCCCAACAAATAGGAATATTTTGGATTTTCAAGAACATCCATACCAGACTCTATTTTCTGCCATATTTCATATGCGCTTCTGTCCAGGTGTGAGACCCGATGGCGCAGATGAGTGAAATTTCAAGAGACAGGGTTGCAGCAGTAATAATTTCTGCCAGTTTTCTCGATGAATGTTCACCTTCTGCACATCCCAGCAATTCCAGGTTTCGCTTTTGCATTTTCAGGCGTGTTCCTCCACCCACAGTACCCACTGTGAGAGAGGGAAGCGTCAACTTGAACTTGATTCCATCTTCCGCCTTTTCGATGCCCAAATGGGCAATGCTATTTTCAGCAGCGCAGGCTGTGTCCTGACCTGTGGCCAGATAAATAGAGGTAATTGCATTTGAGACATGCAATCCATTCCCATGGGTTCCAGCTAAACTCGATATGGTGGGAAAAAAGCTAAAGGAATCATACAATATGTCGGGATCCATTTTGAGAATTCTGCGCATGACACTATTCTTGATTGTGGTCTCTGCAGAGACAGCATGACCTCTTCCCAGCAGCATGTTCCTTGTAGAGGCTTTTTTATCACTATTGAAGTTGGACTCCAGGAAGTAATTCTGACCTGTCTCAGCTTGAATGTATTCACAGGCTACCTGAGCTGCCAGTGTAACCATATTTTGTCCGGCTGCATTGTTGGTGTCCATCACCAAATCCAGCACAACATAATTTTGAATTGTATATTGATCAATTCTCAACACTTTTCCATGTCTGGTGGTACTTTCCGCCACTTCCATGATTTTGTTCTGGTTATCTGTCACCCATTGTTGGAATTTTGCGCTTTCGTGAAGGTTGTCCAGAATAAATACAGGTGCCCTTGAAAGCTCCTGCCTGAAATGACGTACTATTGTTCCACCACTGACGGTAGAAGCATAAATCCCACGATTCATTGAAGCAGCAAGTGACCCTTCAAGGGTGCAGAGGGGGATGACAAAGTCACCATTGGCATAGGTGCCCTCGATTTTCAGTGGGCCGACCACAGCCATGGGTATATTCATCGTACCAACATGGTGCTCAATGATTCCCTTTAAATCTTCAACATCATCAGTGAGCGTGTCATCAATTTCAACGCCTGTGAATTCCTTGACCCATTCTTTGCGAGCGATTGAGTCTTCCATGCTGTAGCCTCGTGGAAGATGAGAATTGAGTCCGTTGTTTTGTTCAGACATATATCACCCCATATAAATGAAAGTTGTATTTTTTAATTTGTCCTGATTCTTCGTGTATATAATCACAATCATGATAATATCAATCACCAAATGACTGGTATTCGTGGACGCACCAATTCAATTTTCATGCACAACTTCATTGTTCTGTTGGGGACCTTTTCTACAAGATACAAACCCCTTGAAGCATCCATAGCTCTATTTCATGCTGTAATTAGGGATTGTCCAGCTTCAAACTAGGCTTCCCCTCATGAGAACAAAGAGATGTGGCTCTATATTCATGTCACGTTTTTCACCAACACCTATTTGAGGAGACAAGAAAATGGAAATCCAAATGCCACCGAAGAAAAAAACTTTATTGTTTGTAGAGGATGACCCGGGCTGGAGATTGATCATTAGCTATATGGTTAAAAACATGGACATCGAAGCACTCTATGCTGAGTCAGGTGAGGACGCATTACAGATTATCAAAGATCGCAAGGATGTTGAGATTATGTTTTTGGATGTGTCACTTGGGAATGGCATATCTGGAATGGATCTGGCTGGAAGAATCAAATCCAATCAGTGTTATAAGAATATTCCTCTGATTGCCATGACAGCATATGAGAAAAAAAGTATCGAGGGTTATCAGGAGAATGGCTTCAATGGATATCTCCAAAAACCATATTCTGCAGCTCAATTTGGCGCAGTCATTGAAGGAAATTATCATCTGAACTAAAATTAATTATTGTAAGAAAATATTGGAGAAACGCCATAGCCCCGGACTTAAGAGGCTGTGTGAGAATACAATTGCAAGAGTCTCTTTTTCGTCATTTTGAGAC
>JACKQG010002409.1_pt1 | contig 24479 bp, 22 predicted proteins | sample 8237621 | NCBI WGS metagenome assembly JACKQG01 (sample SAMN15677084, study PRJNA649215) | marine metagenome | biome: marine; feature: Black Sea; material: saline water; isolation source: suspended particulate matter (SPM) from the Black Sea western gyre | collected 2013-06-09/2013-06-10 | depth... | reverse complement strand
ACCTGCAAAGAACTGGACGGTATTCTGACTATACTCGGGATTATGATGTCGAACCAACGGACCAAATGCATAGGAACACTGAGTGCCGCCCAGGTAGATAGATTTGGAAACCTGAATACTACAGTAATACCTGAAAAGAAAATGCTAATTACCGGCTCGGGAGGCGCCAATGACGTGATTTCTACCGCCAGCGAAGTGGTGATCATCATGCCGCAGTCTAAGGAGCGTTTTGTGGATAAGCTTCCTTTTATAACAAGCCCCGGTGCTGCCACCAAGGCCCTTATTTCAACCTTAGGAGTGTTTGAGAAATTGGAGGGCGACCTGGACTTCACACTTACCTCCTATTTTGAAGATCAATTGCCCGAAGGAAGAGATATGGCAATACGTGAGATTAAGGAACAATGCGGGTGGAACTTGCGGGTTATAGACAATCCGGCAAAATTCCCCGTTCCCGATGCCAGAGATTTGGCCACCCTGCGGATGTTCGATCCGGACCGGTATTTTCTTAGAGATTAATAACAGGACTTTCGACCCGTATTATGATTCGTCATGTATCCGCAAGGAGGCTCAAATGAAGAAGTATAAAAGCAATTCACAATTGCCTAAGGCTGTCTTTGTGCAGATAGATATTCTCCAGGATAACTGGTGCGTAGCTATCCAACCTGAAAACATGGTGTCATCCACTTGTATCATACGAGGGAGTTGGGAAGAACTTCAGTGCATTTTGGAACGATACAAAGGATATAGAATTCGGGCAGTCTATGACGTTGGCGATATAGGTTTCTGGCTTCATGAGCGTTTAATTGATTACGGCGTTGAATGCGATGTGTTGCCACCAAGCTTGTTAATTCCTTAAGAAAATGTGTTTCAAGAAACATGTCAATGAATTTGCCCCCGACTTCCTAATGCCCCCAATCCCCATCTGGAAAGGGTGAAGCAGGAGCAATGCGGGTGGCGGGACTTTTGGATCAACCGCTCAAAATGTGCCTAAGCAGGGGAGGATAATTATGGCAAAATTTACAGAATATGATCAGTTCGATGGCCTTGGTTTGGCAGAACAGGTTCGGGAAAAAAACATTAGCCCCAAAGAACTTTGCGAGGAGGCCATCAGCCGAGCTGAGGCCGTCAATCCAAAATTGAATGCGATCATCGTACCGATGTACGAGTTAGCGCGTGAACGGGTTAAGAGTCCGTTACCTGACGGGCCTTTTTCTGGCGTGCCCTTTCTGCTTAAAGACGCACATCATGCTTTTAAGGGCGTTTCCATGAGCTGTGGCAGTGAAGCTCTGAAAAACTTTGTACCGCAGTATGATGCGGAAATTGTGAAACGCTTCAAGGATGCCGGTGTTGTAATAATTGGCAAAACTAACACCCCCGAATTTAAACTAGCTTACGTCACCGAGCCTAAAGTTTTTGGCCCTACCCGCAACCCGTGGCAGCCTGAATATTCATCAGGTGGCTCAAGCGGAGGCTCGGCAGCGGCTGTAGCGGCACGCATAGTTCCATTTGCCTCGGCTACGGATGAAGGAGGATCTATTCGTGTTCCTTCTTCTTACTGTGGTCTGTTTGGCTTTAAACCCAGCCGGGGACGTAATCCTGTAGGACCTAATTTTGACGAAGAATGGGATGGAATGTCTACAAGCCATGTAATAACAAGATCCGTACGAGATAGTGCTGCTATGCTGGATGCGACCATGGGCGCAGAGCCGGGTGCGCCTTATACGATTGCAACTCCGATGCGTTCATATCTAGATGAGCTCTCTCATGAACCTGGTCGTTTACGTATCGCCTTCAACACTCGGCCAGCTTATGGAAAGGAAGTGCACCCGGAATGTATTAAAGCCGTAGAAGAGGCGGCGAAATTGCTTGAGAGCCTGGGACACCATGTAAAAGAGGCAGAGCCTGATTACCAAGAAGAGGATGCAGCATTGAGTTTCGTCATGGTAATGATGGGACATGTTGCGTCACGCTTGGAAAAAATATCTGATCTATACAACCGCTCTGTGGCAAGACACCAAGTAGAACCGCAGAATTACGTTTTTGCCAGGATTGGTCGTAGCTTAAGCGCCTTGGACTTTTTGCAGGCAAAGCTCAAATGGCGTAACCTCGGTTATACTATGGCACAATTTTATCAGCAATATGACTTACTTTTAACCCCTACCCTGAGTCAGCCTCCGGTTTTAGTGGGATCTCAAGAGCCAAGCGGGGCTGACAGAATAACTATGAAGGTGATTAGTTCCTTCATTGGAAAACTCATTCTGAGTAGCCGCAGTATAACTCATTTCATATTGAAAGAGCTTGTCAATAGTTCTATGGAGGGGCAGATGCCCTTTACTTTAATTGCAAATATTGCTGGTCTGCCTGCTATGTCAATGCCATTGAACTGGACTGATTCTGGTCTACCTTGTGGGGTTCAGTTTATAGGTCCCTTGGGTGAGGAAGCCACTCTATTTCGCATAGCGGCTCAACTGGAACAAGCACAACCTTGGGTTGATAGGAAGCCAAAAATATGCTCATAGTACTTCATATTTGCCCTGGAAACGAAAGGCTGACAATATATTAAACTGGCTCCATCAAAGGGCTGCTTTGTTTGCCAGGGATTGGTATCGGAAGCATTAAAAATGCTATGATTACCAGATGTATTGTGCCATAAAATCAGCCTGATATCAGCCGATGATTGCTGGCATACCCTATACTTTTCAAATTGGCATCCTGACGATAACATAGGTTTTGTAGCCATAGCTTTTCGACATGAAAATCCGTCACAAGATATTGGGGTACTCCCTTTCCAATTCTGATTGACCCATTTCGTTTTTTTAGTGTAATCTCTGAATCAGATTCAGTTCTCCATAATCCTCGAAGCTCTGACAAGGAGGGTCTGAAATGGAGAAACCCATCAAAATGTGCCAGCCCATTTCTTAACAGAACGTGACTGTTCTATTAGGAGTCTAATGTGTCATCCTCGATAGAAACCGAGCCGTTATCCTGTGATATCTGCCATTCTGGTCAGCCTTTAGAAGCTAAAATGTTCTGCGATATCAGTTGGATAGATCTCTAATACGGGTTTAATGGAGTGAAGACCTCCTCAGCCTCCATTCCGGCTTTATTGGTTTACGCATACAGGTTTTCTATCCATCTCATGGCTTCGGTATCAGGAACTTTTCCAAGATAGATCTGGGTCGTTGACAGGTTCGCGTGCCGCAAAATCACTTTTGAGACGATCTCGATGGGAACGCCTGACCGGGATGCATATGTTGCGGCGTGCCGCCTCAGATCATGTGGCCGTAGCCGAATCCCAACTTTGTCGCCTGCTTTCTTCACCATTGTCCTGGCAGCCTCGTAGCAGATGGGAAAGATCTTCTGGTTGGGCTGAATCCTCTTTTCGCTGATATATTCTTTGAGCCTGTCAGCTACCTTTTGTGGGATAAAGACATGTTCTCTCTCTTTGCCGCTTTTGGGGTCCCTGAGGGTCAGCTTCCTGCTGTTGACATCTCTGGGTCTCAGTTTTAGGACCTCTCCCACTCTCATACCGCCTCTGGCCATCAGTTCCAGCATGAGTCGGTTTCTCAGTTTAGGCGTTGTGAAGATGATTTCGTCGATCACGTCTTTTTCAATGATTTCCCAGGAAATCATGGGCCTAGCTCGGAACATCTTCCTGAGCATCGGACTGTCGCAAGGACTACGGAAATCTGGGTTGATATTGGCTCTGATGAAGTTGAAGAAGGCTGAGAGGTGGGCATATTTGATGCGTTTGGTTTGTTGTTTGTTTCCCTCTGTAATCTCGTTAAGAAATCCCAGGATGTTGTCCGTGGTGACACTTTCAATGCTCCTTTCCCCAAAATCATGGTTAAACCTGGAGATGAGCGCCTGGTATGACTTAACCGTATTTTTTTTGTGAATTAAACCTGTGATAATCCAGCCATAGTTTCCCCGCTTCTTTGATTTCCATTTTTCGTCCTCCTTGTCTTGGGGTTAATAATAGTGAACTGTCATAGTAACTATATGATATCCTGAAAGGAAGTACAAGGAGACGCGGAAAAGGAAATCAGGTAGTCAAAAAAAGAACCGAGGTTCTGTATCCATACACAAAAGCACCACTCTATCATGGTGAGAGCGCAACATATAGTGGTGTTCGATGAACTTTCGGGCTTTATGAATATTGAGCCTCGTGGCTCATAGGTCAACTCGTCTCCCACATGACGTATTAGAGACATCGAAGGTTTAAAAAGCAGATATCCTAAGAATCTAAATAGATATCGAAGAAGACCACGTTTCTTGAGAAACCACAAAATAGGTTTTTTTATTGATCTCGCTGTGCTACAAATGGTAAAATTCATTCGTATAGATCCTTCGAGGCAGATATGGCCAGCGCCCAACAGCTGAAAGCATTGATAAAGTCCCACATTGAAGGGGACGAGACTCATTTCTATTCCATTGCCATGCAAATGGCTGCCCATGAGGCAAGGCTCGGGCATGGGAAACTGGCGCAAGAACTGCGCGCGCTCATTGACGAGGCCAAAAAGAACAAACCAAGTACCAGTTCCGCAAACAAGCCCATTCCCTTGGCCAAACCACGAGGAGAGCTTTCCTCGCTGCTGCACGCGTCTTATCCGAAATTGCGCATGTCCGACATGGTTCTTGAGAAAGGGATAGAAGAGAGGTTCAAAAAGATAATCAAGGAACAGCGGCAAATCGTAAAAATTCGGTCTTATGGGCTAACGCCCAGAAAGAAGCTCCTCCTTATAGGTCCGCCCGGGACAGGGAAAACAATGTCTGCGAGCGTGTTGGCCGGGGAACTCGGTTTGCCGCTTTTGGTTGTTCGCCTTGAAGGCCTTATTACAAAATATATGGGTGAAACGGCCGCGAAGCTGCGCATCGTTTTTAACGCCATTGCCGAGTCCAGGGGCGTGTACTTGTTTGATGAGTTTGACTCCATAGGGTCAAATAGAGGGCAAGTCAACGAGGTTGGTGAAATTCGAAGAATCTTGAACAGCTTTCTGCAGATGATCGAGCAGGATGACTCTGACAGCATCATCCTGGCAGCAACAAATCACCCGGGTATTTTGGATTACGCCCTCTATCGTCGATTTGATGATGTCATCGAATATTCACTTCCAGACAAGAAATTAATCAACAGAATTTTAAAAATTCGATTGTCTGCTTTCAAGATATCAAAACTTCCTTTTCAGAGGATTTCTGAAGAAGCAGAAGGCCTCAGTCACGCGGAGGCCTGCAAGATCTGTGATGACGCCATAAAAGACGCCATTATTTATGATCGAGACAAGGTTACAGCAAACGATCTTCTTGAGCTTGTCGCTGAGCGGAAAAAATTTCTGAACAAACAAGGATTGGATTCATAACCGATATAAATAATGGCACAGAACGAAACGGATAAATTCCCCCATATCCTTCTGAAAGATACCGCCTTAACTGAACCCTACACGCCCATTTCCTCTCGTGGGAAAACATTCAAGCTCCCGCCAAGAAACCGACAAGAACACGGCCAAAAGCTTCTACGCCAATTTGACCGATTGCGTCACGAAGCAGACCGAGTAATCAAAGAACAGAAAGCTTACGGAATAGACGCTGGTAATGGCATTTACGTCCAATTTGAGAGCGAACCGGAATTTGAACTCAAATTTGAGAGCCTGGAGGTCATTCGCAGTGGGATAGAGCTCCTGGCCGTCCAAACGGTCGACGAAAAAAATCTGGCCACTGTCTTTGTACCTGAAGGCAAACTAGACATACTGACAAAAAAGGTCGCGGATTACCTTGAGAAAGACACCTCAAAAGGATTGCCACGCAACAGGGAGTTGGTTGAAAGTGTCGGAGAGATTCAAAGAGCCGCTCTTGAGGCATTATGGACTGATGACAGGGGGCTTTTCCCAGAGGCAGACGATCAGGAAATTTGGTGGGAAGTCTGGTTGCGAAGCGGCGATGATCCACAGGGCATCGTCGAATTTTTCAAGGAACACGCAGAGCGTATAGGGATTAGCGTAAGCAACGAAGTGATAAACTTCCCGGACCGGACGGTGGTTGCCATTTATGGAACAAAGGCTCAAATGAGTAGGTCCGTGAAGTTGCTCAATTGTATTGCCGAGCTGAGGATGACCAAAGAGACTGCGGACTTCTTTTCAGCAATGGACGCCATTGAACAACGGGAGTGGATGGACGATTTGCGAGATCGAGTGAATCCGCCTTCAGGCGACTTCCCGGTTGTCTGTCTTCTCGATACAGGAGTTAACCAAGCCCACCCATTATTGATTGACTATTTGGACGTTTCGGACATGCACGCTTATTATCCGTCTTGGAATGAAGCGGATCATAACGGGCACGGTACTGAGATGGCGGGGCTCGCACTGTACGGCGATTTGGTAGAGGTGTTGGCCAGTACTGGGCCGGTATCATTAACACACAACCTCGAGTCGGTGAAGATCCTTCCCCCTTATGGTCAGAATCCACCGCATCTATACGGAGACATCACCGCTGAATCCATTGCAAGGGCCGAGGTGCAGAACCCGAATCAGAATCGAGTGGTTTGTTTGACGGTTTCCGCCACAGATGACAGAGATCGGGGCCGTCCGTCGTCATGGTCTGCCAGGATCGATAATTTGTGTTCAGGTTTTGACGACGATTACCAGCGGTTAATTGTTATCGCAGCGGGCAACACACCTGCTGATGATCGCCACCATTACCCAAATAGCAACATGAGCGATTTTGGTATACATGATCCTGGGCAGTCTTGGAATGCCATTACGGTTGGCGCATTTACTGAAAAAGGATTCATTGATTCTGATGAATACCCGGGATGGTCCGTGATAGCGCCTGTCGGTGATTTAAGCCCTTGCAGCAGTACATCCATGACTTGGCAGAGGCCATGGCCCACAAAGCCAGATATTGTTTTCGAGGGCGGGAACATGGCTATAAACCCTGCAGCGGGTAATGCTGACTATGTCGACAGCCTTCAGCTTTTATCGACATATTTCAGGCACAATCTCAAGCCTTTCGTGACAACGGGCGACACCAGCGCAGCCACCGCCTTGGCAACAAGGATGGCGGCAGTTCTAATGGCCCATTATCTTGACTATTGGCCCGAGACAATAAGGGCCTTGTTGGTTCATTCAGCGGAGTGGACGAAAAAAATGCTGGAAAGGTTCAATCCGCAAAAGAAAAGGGACTATGAGAATCTGCTGAGATATGTTGGATACGGAGTGCCGGACTTGACTCGTGCTTTGTGGAGTGCCGAAAATACTGTCACCCTGATTGCACAAGATTCCCTTCAACCATTTGAAAAGAAGGGTTCCAGTTATGTGACCCGTGATTTAAACTTGCATCAAATTCCTTGGCCAGCCGAAATCTTGCAGGAGTTGGGCGAAACCGTTGTAGAGATGAGGGTCACCCTCTCATATTTCATAGAGTCCAACCCTGCAAGGCGTGGATGGGGCCGGAAATACAGCTATGCTAGCCACGGGCTGCGTTTTGATGTGAAAAGGCCCTTGGAAACATTCGATGCATTCAGACAGCGAATCAACCAGAAAGCGCGAGATGAGGAAGGTGGTCGTACAACGGAGTCTCCTTCTGATTCGGAGTGGGTTCTTGGGCCGAATCTGAGAAAGCATGGCTCCATCCATTCGGACACGTGGCGGGGAACCGCTGCGTCACTTGCAGAACGGGGTTATGTGGCAGTCTATCCAGTGATAGGTTGGTGGCGAGAGAGTCCCAGGCACCAACGCTGGAATAAACGTGCCCGATATTCACTGGTTGTGTCCATTCGTTCTCCTGAAACCGGTGTAGAACTTTACTCTGCAGTGCAAAACCTTATCAGACAGCCTGTCCAAATAACGATATCATAGAATGGCCAGCGGTTTGATCTGCCGCAGTAAGTGCAATAGGAAAGACCGTAATTGTTCAAATATCTTTGAGTCGTGATATTTTCTATTACTGCCTCACCCAAACCTTTGATAGTGATCAAGAGAAGTCATGGTAGATAGAAATAGGCTTCTGTGCTCAAGAAGCTTTCATCTGGATATCTCAAACATTCAGCACTGCTTGGAAGTTGACATATCTGCCATTTAGCTCAGGCTTTCTGAACGATAAATTTCTTTGATATCAATTAGCTACATAAGTGTCTGACAATGGCTAATGCCGGTGGGATTGGCAGAAATCACACTTTCGCCTCAAACGAAGGGATTGGTTTTCAAGGCACCGAAAAAGGCAACGCTGCCATAACAATAGTTGACCTCTCGAGCCGTCAATACAACATAACCAAACTCACAACAATAATATAGGCTTTCATTTATGTGAGGAATTTTATATGCTTTGATCATCTTTTAAGAACCAAATCAAAACAGAGGAGCTCTATATGAACGCGGTTATTGATGCATTAGAATTTCGTCATGCCTGTAAAAAATTTGACCCTAAAAAGAAGATTTCTGACAAAAAGCTGGGCATTATACTTGAAGCCGCCTGTCTGTCCCCGAGCTCATTTGGTATGGAAGCGTGGAAATTTCTTATCCTTGAGTCCAAAGACATCAGAGAACAGCTTCGGCCAGCCTGTTGGGATCAGGCCCAGATCACCGATGCCAGCCATGTGATTGTGATCCTGGCAAGACCATCTCTTGTGGCGCCATCAAATGACTATGTTAAGGCCAATTTCTCAAGAAGGGAACTGCCAGAAGATGCTACCCTTGCCTATATTGACCGGTACAAATGGTATATGGAAACAGAAGTCTTACCCAGGATGAGTACGTATGCCTGGTGCGCCAAGCAATGCTATATTGCACTTGCCAATATCATGACTGCCGCTGCATCCATGGGCATTGATTCCTGTCCCATGGAGGGATTTGTGAAGGACAAGGTGGAATCAATACTCAATATTGACAAAAAAGAATGTGAGGTGGCCGTCCTTGTGGCGCTCGGGTTCAGGGCTGGTGGGCAAACACCTCGCCAGCGTCATGAAAGCAAAACGCTGATAGAGTATCGCTGATATTCCAAAAGGTTTGTAAAAAGGGCAGGACATGATTTAATTGTACGTCATGGAATAACTCAATAAGGAGCCGGGTAAAAATGACAACCAACTACGCCCCGATCGCTGAGCAATATAGGCAGTCGAAATACCAACCGTGGAGGACTCATATCGAAACTTTTACTCTAATGGGACTGACTGGCGATCTTTCAGGCGAGAGGGTGGTGGATTTAGCTTGTGGCGAGGGTTTTTACACCCGATTGATTCGGCAACAAGGAGCTGCAGAGGTCGTTGGAGTGGATCTTTCCAAACGTATGATTGAATTGGCCCGTGAGCAGGAGGTGGAACAACGGCTCTGGATTGAATATGTCATAGGGGATGTCAGAGAGCTCGAACTGAAGGGGGAATATGATCTTGCCGTAGCCGCTTATCTGCTGAATTACGCACGGGATCGGGGTGAACTCGGAGCTATGTGCGACGTAATTGCTCGTTGCCTGCGACCGGAGGGACGATTTGTCACGGTCAATTCCAGCCCTGCTCTAGATTATCCAACCGCCCGTCATATCGCAAATATGGATTCGAAACCCATGTTCTTGGCGAGTTTCGGGAAGGGGTGCCGATCACCTGGACCTTTTTCCTGGAAGATGATGCTTTTGAGATCGAAAATTACTTTCTTGATATGTCTGTTCATGAAGAGATGCTCCAGTCCGCCGGGTTTCGGGAAATCCGCTGGCATCAACCGAGGCTTTCACCGGAGGGGGAAGCCACTCATAGTCTAGATTTCTGGGAATCCTTTCTGAATTACCCTCCCATTATCGGTATCGAGTGCTTCAAGTAAAGCCCCTGCAGATCGCAATACTGTCCAACCGTGTGAAAAGCGAAAGGGGAACCACGACCCGGACAGTGGATAATTTTATTGTCAGATTCAGGAAATATTTTGAGGGCAACCCCAAAAAACCCGTCTATTTTAAAAGCCTCCGATCGGTGGGATATGTCCTCGATCACGACCCGGACCAGGATGGATGATCATTTTGTTTTTCTTGGAATAGATATCGGGTCCGTTTCCATATCGGTGGCTGAAATCAATGTTGAAAGAGAAATCTTAAAAACTGCCTATCAGTTTCATCACAGTAATATTGCGGAAACTTTCACCAGAATAATGAATGATTTCGACCCGGGGCGGATTTGCGGTATCGCCGTCACATCTTCAACCCCTTCGATTATCAAGGCAAACCGTCGATATGATAACCGGGTTGCCATAATTGAGACGGCCCGTAACTTTCATGAAAAAATCGGCGCCATTCTGGTTGTTGGCGGTGAAGCATTCGGCTTGATTGGCTTTGACGAGAAGGGCCGTTACCGTAGCTTCAGAACCAATACCTCATGTGCAGCGGGGACAGGTAGTTTTCTTGATCAACAGGCGAGACGGCTGAATTTACAAAGTGCCGAAGCCCTGAGCGAGAAGGCTTTCAATAACAGTGGGAGTATCCCGAAAATTGCTTCAAGGTGTGCCGTTTTTGCAAAAACCGATCTGGTTCATGCCCAGCAGGAAGGGTATACCCTAGAACAGATCTGTGACGGGTTGTGCTACGGGCTTGCAAAGAACATTGTGGATACACTCTCTGTGGACAGGGAGCTGTTTAACCCGATAATTTTCACGGGTGGTGTATCCAATAACAGGGCGGTGGTTCATCATATCACATCCATCGCCCGAAAGGAGATCATCGTAGACGGGACGGGCGTTTACGGGGCCATCGGGGCGGCATTTCTCATGGTTGAGGAATGGCGTGCAGAGGATGTCATGCGGTTTAAGTCGGTGGATGATATGCTGCGCCGCAACACCGTTCAGAAAAAGTATTTTCATAATCCACTCAGATTGACCCTTTCCCATTATCCGGAGTTCGGCGGTGTTGAGCAATACGAATATGCCGACGGCGATACAGGTATGTCATACCCTGTTGAGGTGGATATTTATGAGACCCTGACTCGCCTATCCAACTATGATGTGGTCCTTGGTGTGGATATCGGCTCCACAAGTACCAAAGCCGTTCTCCTGAACGACAATGGCCGAGTCCTCGCCGGTTTCTACACAAGCACTGCCGGGAGACCGGTCGCAGCGGTTCAGAGATTATTTTCATCCATTGATGATATGACTGAAAAAAAGAAAATAGGATTGCAGATTATGGGAGCCGCAACGACCGGGTCGGGGAGGAAATTTGCGGGTAAAATCATCGGTGCGGATATCATTATTGACGAGATTACGGCCCACGCCCGGGCTGCCTGCGAGATTAATCCGGATGTGGATACCATCATTGAGATCGGAGGACAGGATTCCAAGTTCACTACCTTAAAAAACGGCCAAGTCACTTTCTCCATCATGAATAACGTGTGCGCCGCGGGAACAGGGAGCTTTATCGAGGAGCAGGCCCGGAAACTGGGATGCCCATTGGCGGATTATTCCTCGAGAACCGAGGGGCAGAGGTCCCCCATTGTCAGCGACAGATGCACGGTGTTCATGGAAAGGGACATGAACCATTATCTCTCTGAAGGGTACGCCGTGGATGAGGTACTTGCCTCTGTGCTTCATGCCATAAGGGAAAACTACCTCACGAAAGTGGCCATTGAAGGCAGCATCGGAAACACCATATTCTTCCAGGGGGCAACGGCAAAGAACATTGCCCTTGTGGCCGCCTTTGAACAACGGCTTCAAAAACCCATACATGTTTCCAGATATTGCCATTTAACCGGGGCATTGGGGGCTGCACTTACCCTTTCAGATCAGGGTATCGGGGAAACCGGATTCCGGGGTATTTCCCTTCATAAAAGGGCGATAAATATAACGTCGGAAATATGCGAATTGTGCACGAATCACTGCAAAATCACGGTTGCCGATGTGGAAGGTGAACAGGTCGCTTACGGATTCCTGTGCGGCAGGGAATATGACACAAAGCGACACGTAAACAAAAACCTTTCCGGTTTCGATTTACTTAAAGAGAGAAAAAACGTTTTCTCTTCAAAAACCGTTCAGGAGTATTCCGAGGAGATCACCATCGGCATACCCGCAGCTCTCCATATGTATGAGGACCTTCCCTTCTGGAAGAAGTTTTTTGATGTGCTTTCCATCAAGACCGTCACAAGTGAAAACTACGGCGAGGCCCTGAAGGAAGGGAAACAGATCGCGGAAGCTGAATTCTGTGCGCCCATGACAGCGCTTTACGGTCATGTGAACCATCTGATGAACCGATCGGATGCCATTTTTCTCCCCTTCTATCTCGAGAAAAAAACTTTTGAGAGGGGTGTGAGGCGGCAGTATTGTTATTACACCCAGTATTCACCTTCTCTCATATCCGGTTCAGGGATCGGAAAAGAAGGAAAAAAAATCCTGACCCCGCTGATCGATTACCTTTACGGTTCATTCCGCATCAAAATCGAACTCTACTCCATGTTGAAAACCATTACAAAGTCCCCTATCGGTTTCCTGGATGTTTCAAAGGCGTATGAGACGGCCCGTGCGTACCGACAATCCTGTCTGTTGAAATTGAAGGAGATATACCGCAGAGAATCCCAGGCGCATAAGGATTTACACGTGGTGCTGTTGGGAAGACCCTACACCACGTTGTCTAGAGCCATGAATAAAGGTATTCCCAATATTTTTGCGTCACTGGGTATCCGGGTCTACTTCCAGGATATGCTGTCTTATTCAAATGAGGATACGGCCCCGATCCGAAAACTCCTGGACGAAATACATTGGTATTACGCCTCTGAGATCCTGATGGCGGCCCAGGTGGTGGCACAATCTGAAAGTGCCTATCCGGTGATGGTAACCTCTTTCAGGTGCACCCCGGATGCCTTTGTCATGGACTATTTCAAAAAAATCATGGAAGCCCATGAAAAACCGTACCTCATTCTTCAATTGGATGAACACGAATCCAGTGTCGGGTATGAGACAAGGATTGAAGCCGCCATTCGATCTTTTCAAAATCACCATTTCACCAGGACCGAAAAGAAGGTCCCCGTTTACGCACCGTCACTCCTTCCGGTAAAAGAGAAGCATCTTTTTGACAAGACGCTTATCATTCCAAACTGGGACGACATCACCCTGAAATTTTTGGTAGCAAATCTCCAAAGAGAGGGGTTCGATGCAAGGTTGATGGAGGAATCCCAGGCAACTATTCAGAAGAGTCTGCGTCACAACACAGGCCAGTGTATCCCCCTGAACATCATTGCCCAGGAATTTGTTGATTATGTGAAAACACATGATCTGGATCCTGAAAAAACCCTGCTGTGGATGGTGGCCTCAAAGATAGCATGTAATCTCGGGCTGTTTCCCCATCACCTGAAGAGACTCTTTCATTCCTATGGAAAGGGGATAGAGAAAGCCGGGGTATACGTAGGGAACATGTCATTTATTGACATTTCTTTGCGATTGCCCATAAATACCTATTTTGCCTATATGTTCGGAGGTTTTATCCGAAAAATCGGATGCAGGATCAGGCCCTATGAAAAGGAAAAGGGAACAACGGACAGGATACTTAAAGAAAGTGTTGATCGCTTGGTCGATGCCTTCCTTGGAAAACGGTCAAAAGAGGAAGCCCTCGCCAAGGTGATCTCCTCTTTTGAAACTATTCGAACATCCCACGAACAGAAGCCGAAAGTGGCGATTTTCGGCGATTTGTATGCCCGGGACAACGACGTGATGAACCAGAATCTCATACGCTTTATCGAAAAGCACAACGGTGAAGTAATCGTAACCCCCTACAGCGCTTACGTGCAGATGATCGCCAAGGCATATCTCAAAAAGTGGTTTTTTGAAGGCAACTATCTGGATATTCTGTCTTCAAAGGCATTGCTGTCCACCGTAACTCGCCTGGAAAAGGGTTATCATAAACATTTCGGAAAAATTCTGCCCATTTCCCCTGCACCTGAATACAATGAAAGCCCTGAAAAGATCCTTTCCGAATATAATGTCAGAATTGAGCACACAGGCGAGTCAATGGACAACCTCCTGAAGATATTCTATACAAAGAAGCACTACCCGGATGTTTCTTTGTTTGTTCAAACAAGCCCCGCATTCTGCTGCCCTTCACTGGTCACCGAGGCAATGGCCAGAGACATAGAGAAAAAGACCGGAGTTCCAATTGTATCCATAACCTATGACGGAACCTCCAGTAACAAGAACGAAGCCGTTATTCCCTATCTAACCTATCTGAACAAGCACTGAACCGGAAATAAATATTGTCGAATAAAATTCTTCACAAAGCAAAAACATTATTAAGTTCTTTCCAAACCACGAGATGTTGAAACGGTAAAATTTTCAGCTTCTCCGGCCGTGCGCACACCTTCTTGCATCAATCGTATCGGCTAAATTTCGGGCCGAACTAAACAACACTGCAGACCTATACTTGAAAAGGGCATAACTCAAACATAAGCCGATTCTGTGACTGATTTACCACACGGGGAGTGCGACTGCAAACCGTTTGTCTGTTAGTTAAGCTGATGGTTTTCTTGGTCGATATGAGCGCTTGAAGGGGCACGATGAGGTCTTCAAAGCTTTGTCTGCCCCAAAAGTACCATCTGGATATCTCAAACATTCAGGACCACCCAAAATTACAGATATCTGCCATCAAGGTCAACCAATGCAAATAGTGTGATATCATCATTCAGAGGGGCGGACCAGGGTTGAGGTATGTCATGATAGTTGAATTCTTCTGCAGTGTCTAATTTGTAGGTTGGGTTGAGTCCTGCTTTGTAGAGAACGAAACTCGTTCAGCATGGGTGTCGATCCGCTCTGTCCATCTTACTCCAGTGCGCGATTCAGGCTTCCTGAAACATATCCCTCCAGGTCCAGGGCTATATGGATAAAACCGATGTCTCTCAGTTTTTCTACAATCATTTTCCGCATCTGCGGCTCAATCACCCTGACTATGTCCGGGACTTCCAGCTCGATCCTTGCCACAGGGCCGTGATGCCTTACTCTGAACTGTTTGAAGCCGTTAGCTGAGAGAAAGGCCTCCGCCTCATCTACCATTTTCAATTTTTCTTCGGTAATGGGATCTCCGTAAGGAATCCTCGATGCCAGGCACGCCATGGCCGGCTTATCCCATGTTGGGAGGCCCATCTCTTTCGATAAAAACCGGATCTCCTCTTTGGTGAGTTGGGCATCAATAAGAGGTCCGATAATTCCCATTTCCTCGGCCGCCCTTATCCCTGGTCGGTAATCATCAAGGTCATCCAGATTGGCAGCAAGGGCTATGTGTTTGATGCCCCTATCTTTTGCAATCTGATGAAGCTCTTGGGACAGACGTTTTTTACAATAATAACACCTTTCAGGGTCGTTGATTGAAAACTCAGGAATACTGACTTCACCAGATTCAAATACAATATGTTTTATCCCCCGCTTTTTGACAAATTCGATCGCCTCTTCCAGTTCCCGGGAGGGATAGGTAGCAGAAGTGGCCGTGGCCGCCAACACCCTCTTTCCTAAGACCTGATGGGCCACGTCCAACAAGAAAGTGCTGTCCACACCTCCTGAAAATGCAATCAGCAGAGAATCAAGTTCTTTTAAATGACGGAAGAGGCTTTCTTTTTTTAGTTTTGCGTTGCACGTGTTCATTTCTTAAATACCATGTGATAGATGCTGAAGGGGTATCCACGCAATGGCTTCCAATTTACACCGCGGTGTTTGCAAAAAAGCGTTATTCCCAGCAGGTTCGGCCGTTCTGGAGGAATTCGCACCACTCGCAAATCTGGACTTTCCTTTAAGAACGTTCAGAATTCATGAAAATCACTGCTGGGGCTGGACCCATATTTTAGGTGGGCCGTGAAGCCTTGAACCTCTGAACCCGCGAATGGCTACCGCAACCCCAGGAGCGGGGAAAGGGCCAGGAGGAATTTCTGGGTTTTTGGGATGAGTAAGTCCTTAGCCTTTTCCATCCAGAAGATCCAGCAAGGGGAGGAAAACATCACAGGACCGACAGACCTTCATTTTTTCCTGCCAGTTCTTGTGAACTATTCCTTCGCAGATAGTACCGTTAATAAACCAACAAAACTTCCCCGCGTCGAATTCCTTCGCGGGGCACCGGCTTTTTATTTCAGCTGGACATTTTTTCAGCGTCCAGCAGGGTTTCTTCAATTCCCCCTCGCGCTTCTTCTTCAGGGCGACCAGGAACAGGATCTGCCGCTCCGTATAGGTGGGAATCGACCGCCATCCCTGCTCGTAGCTATGAACTGCTTTCAGAGATACTCCCAGCAACTGGGCAAGTTCCTTTTGGGTTTTATGCAGGCTATTTCGTAAGGATTTGAATTCTATTATGTCCATGGGTTCTTTCGATAAAAAGCTCTCAAATATTTTCCTAAAGGAACTTGTTTTTGATGCCACGATGTAGTATGTAGCACAATTAAAGTGTGAAATTAAGATACAATGCAGAGTGTGTCAATACAAATTGCCAGAACAGTATGGATTTCTCATCAGGGGCGATGATTTGATTGACAATTATATGCAACAATTTCAACAGTAAAAGACCGGTCTTATTGAAGCCGCCAGTCTTGCCTGAGAGATACTTTCTTACGGATCGGAAGATGAATTATGTTCTTTCTTGTCACTTTATATCTCGCTCTAACAATCTTCGGAGCAGGGTTAATCTATAAAGCATATACCTGGCTGACCTATAACATCGGTTTCGAAGCAAGAGATGTATCGACGTCACAGCGATTTTTCGCCGCTTTCAAAGGGGTTATCTCTACCCTGTTCAGCAAAAAAATACTGACTCTTTCAAAAACCCTTCTCTTTGATGTGATTTTGCAGATTCAGATACTTAGAGAGGACTTTCTTCGCTGGCTCATGCACATGTGTATCTTTGGCGGGTTTATGCTGCTCCTGCTGATGCATGCCCTGGAACCTCACATAAGTTCAGTGTTGTTTGAAGAGTATTATGCCACAATCAACCCGTTTTTGTTCCTGAGGAATCTCTTTTTTGCATTGGTGCTCTTTGGATTGTTGATCTCGGTTTATCGTCGCTTCATCCTCAAAGTGCCCTATTTGAAAACAGCCTCAAAGGATAACTACGCCCTGATAATTCTTGCCGTTATCATGCTCTCAGGAGTTTTCCTCGAGGGGGCAAAAATTATGTCTTACACCGCATACCAGCAGATGGTGGAAGACTATGCTGACACAGATGATAAAGAAGAGCTTAATGCGCTGGAAAGCCATTGGGTAAAAGAGTTTGGGCTCGTTTCTCCCGGTCTTGAGGGTCCCTTTGGCGCGGATGCCTTAGCCCGGGGCGCTGAATTGCACGAGATGAGCTGTTCATCATGTCATTCCAATCCCCGCTGGGCTTTTTTGAGCTATGGCGCAGCAAAATTGATGACACCGGTTGCTGTTGGATTAGACAGGGCCGGATTTCCCGAAATCCTTTTATACATACATTTCTTAGCCTGTTTCATTGGGCTGGCATATCTCCCATTCAGTAAGTTTTTTCACATAATTACCACGCCTTTGAGTCTTTTTGTCAATGCTGCTACAGATGGAAAGGAATTGAGTCCCGCCAATATAGCAACCAAACGTGCCATGGAACTGGATGCATGTACAAGTTGCAAGACCTGCGCCTTATGGTGTTCAGTGGCCGTATCCATGGATGAAATTGAGAACAAGGATATCCTTCCCTCTGAACGTATCGAGACACTCAGGACCATGGCAGCAAGAAAAGAAATCGGCCATGATCAGATTGTAGAAGTCTGGAAAGGTGTTTACCGGTGTACGTTGTGTGGCCGATGCAAGGAAGTCTGCCCGGCCGGTATCGGGCTCCGTGATCTATGGAAGGGTATGAGAGAAGACTTGGCGCGAGAGGGGCATCACCCCCCGATTCTGCAGGTGGTAAAGGACGCTGTGGCTAACGAACGGAATCCGGTAGATTATGATAATGAAGAACGGGCCATGTGGGTTGAATTCATGGATGATCCCCCTGATGATATGTTTCAAAAGGAAAAGGCTGAGGTGGTTTATTTTATCGGGTGTGTTTCTTCTTTCTCACCGGCCGTGCAAAATATCCCGGAATTGTTTTGCCAAACCCTGAATAGGGCAAATGTGGACTTCACGATCCTTGGAGAAAATGAGTGGTGCTGTGGATTCCCTTTGCTCCTGGCAGGGATTCGCGATGAGCTGGAAGTACTCAAAAAGCACAATATTGAGACCGTCCGCGGAATTGGGGCCAAGACCATCGTCTTTTCCTGCCCATCCTGTTACCACACCTTCAAACATGAATATGCTGAAGGACTGCAGGGTATCAGACTAATGCATTCAACCCGGTTTTTGGAAGAGCTGATAGAGACACGAAAACTCGTGCCAGATGTGGAATTAACCGGGACTGTCACATATCACGATCCTTGTGATCTGGGTCGTGCTTCAGGGGTCTATGGGGCGCCGCGCCGAGTGATTCAAAGCATACCCGGGATAGACCTTGTTGAGCTTGCTGAAAATGGAAGGAAATCCCTCTGCTGCGGGGGTGGGGGTGATGTGGAGATGTACGATAATGCTCTGACAGCCAAAATAGCTTCAAGAAGAGCAGGCCAGATACGGGACTCCGGGGCAGATATATGTGTCACAGCCTGTCAACAATGTGTTCGTACTCTGACAAGCGGCATAAAAAGCATTGATGCCGATATAGAAGTCCTGGACCTTATTCAGTTGGTATGGCGGTCTTTGTCTTAGCCCCTTGGTTGCATAAATAAAATGGCAAAACAGGGTTAAAGACTATAAATACAGCCTATTTTTCAATTTTTGAAGCATTTCTGGAATTCACTGAAGGTGGCATACTGAAAACAAGCAAAGACAGCCATTTTATTTACCCTTCAGGAAAGCCGAAGATACCGCATCTACTGCGTTGTCAAGGGTTCGCAGTAAAGCACTACAGCTTCACCCTCGATGCCTAATATCTACGGCATCCTCGACTTTTGCAACGTAAGGGTATGCTGGCTCTTTGGGAAGGATCTCAATTTTTTTCGTGAAAGGAGGTGTAAAAACAAGTTAAAATTCTAAGTTTTGGTCAATTAATATATTAAACCCGCTTTTAAAAACAGGAGGTGCTGAAAATGTCATTGGAAGATAATAAACCGGATGTCACTGCGGATCTTTCAGGGAAAACCTGTCCCTATACAGTCATGGGGGCGAGGGATGCTTTGAAGCCTTTGGAGACGGGACAGGTCCTGGAACTGTTCATAGATTATGAACCGGCTGCCAATGAGTCTATCCCCAACTTTCTGAAGAAAAAGAAATACCCGTACAACGTCTCGAAAGTTGAAGAGGGAAAGTGGAAATTCCTTATCGAAAAAAATGACTAATAATATGGAGGGCATATTGCTATGGCAGAATACAAGGGGATTACGTTACCGGATGACCTTTATTACGATGCAAAAGAGCATATGTGGGCAAAAGTGGAGGGCAGCAAGGTTCAGGTAGGCCTGGATGCCTTCGGTTTGACAGCAACCGGGGGAAACACCCAATACATCAAAATGAAACCGGCCGGGGCCAAGGCAAAGGCCGGGAAACCCTTCGGTTCTATTGAAGCGGGAAAGTACATAGGCCCTTTGAGAGCTCCGGTCAATGGAGCCATTTCAGAGGTCAACCAAAAGGTCTTGGACAAACCCGATCTGGTTAACTCTGATCCATACGGTGAAGGATTTTTCATCGTCATTGAGGCTTCCGATCTTGATGAGGATCTGAAGAACCTGGTGAGTGGTGCTGAAAACATCCAGAAATGGTTGGAAGAGCAATACGCCGAATACAAGGCCAAGGGTGTATTTGAAGATTAATCATGACACCAATGTAAAAAGTCCTTTTTACATGGATTTAGGAATTCAGGGATTTAGGAATTGCGAATTATTGTAACGAGTTAGTCTTAAGGGGATTACTCCAAATTGTACAATTTTTGACTTTTTACGAAACCATCAATCATGCATGAATAACGAATCAAAAAAGGAGGTAAAGCAGTATGGCTAAGATAGGTATCCTACTGACAGAAGGACCTTGGCAGACAGAAAATTATGAGATTTTTGCTCGTCTGGCAGAGGCGGCTCTCGATAAGGGTCATGAGGTTGAGGGGTTCTGGTACCTTGACGCGGTTTACAACGCTGTCAAACATCAGAAATTTCCCGAAGACGTGCCCTTGCCGGTTGAAAGAATGAAAAAACTGATCGAAAAGGGAGCAAAAATCATCGCCTGCGGAATTTGTGTTAATGCCAGAGGCTTAGAGGGTGGTAAAGAATTTATCGAAGGGGTTCCCGCTGGCGGTCTGCCCGATTTTGCGGACATGATCAGTGAATCTGATGCACTCGTGACACTTTAACCCCGGTTCTGAGAAACTAAGAATTAGGTAAAGGAGGAATTCCTATGGGAGAAAAAAAAGTTTTGATAAATATATGCAAGGCCCCGTTTGGGACTACATTTTATACTGAGGGTCTGCGGGCCGGTGTGGGGGCAAGCGCGGGTATTGATGAAAATATCCCGACTATCCTGTTCCAGTCGGATGGTGTGTTTTACTGTTTGAAAGACGTAGATAGGACCGATTCTCTGGCCTATTTTCAATCTTTCAAAGGCATGGAAACGCAGCTTTATGCCGTCAAGGAAGATCTTGACGAGAGAAGTATTTCCGAAGATGAGCTTGCGGCAGACATTACGGTTATCCCGAGACAGAAGGCATTTGAGCTGTTTCAGGAAAACGATTTTAATATGGATTTTTAGGAGGTGATCAGATGCTGTATTTGTTAGGAGACAAGATTATAGGGTCCGTTGGTGTTAGCTATGCCCAAATGGATGCGGAAGCTATTGTCGTTTTGATCAAAGACGGGGTTTTTCTCGATATTGAGGCTTTCCAGGACAAAAAGATCTACGCAATGGACGAAGATGTGAAAAGGCGTGGTATGGAGGGAAGACTCAAGGATAAAGCGGAGATCATCGGTTATGATAAACTGGTTGACCTGATCCTTGAAAACAAAGTGGTGAATTTCGTTTGAGTCAAAGAGATCAAATCGAGGTGGTATGAAAGTCAGATTGCTCGACTTAAATTGCACCTCTTACCTGCATTCTCAAACAATCTATCATGCGGTCGCCTATTGCACGACCAAGGCGTCTCCCGGCACCATAATCATTGTGCGATCCAGAGATCCGTATGTTTCAGTCGGGTATCATCAATCTCTTGAAGAGGAGATTGATGTGAGAGACTGCGATGAAAGGCGTATCCCCATGATCAGACGGGAGGTGGGGGGAGGCGCTGTATTCTTAGATAAGGATCAGCTATTTTTTCAGTGCATATTTCCGAGAGAGCGGGCCCCTCTAAGGGTTGATCACCTCTATAAACTGTTCCTGCAGCCTGCTGTAAAAACCTATCGTCGCCTCGGTGTGGATGCCAGCTATGTTCCGGTGAATGACATCCAGGTGAATGAAAAAAAAATTTGCGGTACTGGAGCAGCGAGGATAGGGGATGCATCGGTAGTTGTGGGAAATATCATGTTTGATTTCAATTATGGTGAGATGGCCCGAGTGCTTCGCGTTCCGTCCCATGAGTTTCGGGAAAAAGCTCTTGAAAGCATGGAGCTTTATTTGACGACTCTGCGGCGGGAACTCGGATATCTGCCGGAGCATGAAGATGTGAAAAATATTCTCGTAAACGAGTTTGAGGATATGTTGGGCACCAAGCTCTACAGAGATGAACTGACGTCAGAAGAGCATAAAGCGGTGGCCAGGATGGACGAAAAATTTACCAGCCCTGACTGGCTTTTTGAAAAGGGCCGTCCTTCGGATAATTGGGTCAAGATAACTACCTCTGTGAAAATTATGGAATCTTCCTGCCAATCAGAGGGTGGCACTATCAGGATAATCCTTCGGCTGAAAGACGATATTATCGATGATTTGAGCATATCAGGCGACTTCCTGTTTCAACCACGCGATGATCTCAAAGGGCTCGAAGACCGGCTCACAGGTCAACCACTGCGAGAAGACCGGTTATTAAGAAAGGTTGAATCATTTTATAAGACAAGAACCATTCAATCTCCCGGCATAGGGCCCGGAGACATGGTAAGAGCAATTATGGGGAGAAAATAGAAGGGAGGATTTTATCGATATGGCGGATAAAGAAATATTAGGCATTTTGGTGCCCACCAATGAACATCTTGATCATGTAATTGGTGTGGCGAGGGCAGCGAAAAAAGCCGGCAAGGAGCTTGTCATCTTTTTAACTCATGAAGGGGTACTCATGAGTCAGGACCCGAAATATCAGGAGCTTGCCGACATCGGCCCCGAGGATATGACCCTGTGCAATGTTCGGTGGGAAGAGCTTGGGCTTAAGGGCAAGCCAATACCGGCGGGGATGGGTGAGAAGGGCCTGGCCACTCAATCCAGGCATGTTGCGCTGATAGATAAATGTGACCGTTATATGGTGCTGTAATATTTTGGATTTCCGGCGATGGATTGTGTCCTGACATTTTGCACTTATGGGTCAGGCTGTTCAGAGAAGGTATTTCTGAGTCGAATTCAAAGTTGTATTCCTGAAAAACCGTTATGGGGGAGAAAAAATGGAACCAAACAAGGTGGCAATAGTTATAAGAGATCAAAATAACTACTGGGAAGGGCTTAGATCCGGTCTGGGGTTGGGTCTTGAGATGGTGGAAACAGACACGTTTGTCCTGGGTGAGGTCGAAATGCCCGAAGACAGGGTAGAAGGCTATAAGGAAAACCTGGAGTTCCTGAAGGATGAGTTAGAGGCGAATCATTATACTGATACAGAGGCCAATGTTGAGAAATGGGGTTTTTTTGAGTATCTGCCCTTAGATGACATGGCAAAAAAATTGACTGATTATGATCTTATCGTGCCATTTTAAAAGGGGGTTAAGATGAAATTATTGCATGTGCTTAAATCAGAGCCTGATAACGTCATAAAGACGCTGATGAATGCTTCATCAAAGGGAAACGATGTCCAGCAGTTCGAGTTGTTCGCAAATGACGTGGATTACGATAAATTGGTTGAACTGATCTTTGAAAATGATAAGGTTATCTCCTGGTGGTAGACGGACAGCCTCTTAGGAAATCACATCCTGATCTTGAAGGTGATGTATTGTGAAGATAGCCATCTATCCGGGTTGCATGGTCCTTGCCAGATTTCAGGAATATGAACTGGCCTCAAGGAAAGTATTGGAGCAATTGGGATATGAGATTGTTGAATTGGGAGAATTTTGCTGCTGCGGGGCGTCTTTGCTCCCCGGTGTGACCGATAACTGGGTGAACCTGACCGCATATACCCTGGCCCTTGCTGAGAAGGCCGGGACGGATATCGTCACCCTATGCGGCAACTGCACCAACAATTTCAAGCGGGTGAATTCATACTTCGAAGGGGATCATAAAGTCCGGGATGAGATCAACTCGACCTTGGGCAAACTGGATCTTGTTTATGGAGGCAGTGTCAAAGTAAACCACCTGATTGAAGTGTTGTATGGAAAACGGGAACAGGTTGCAGGCCTCGTCAAGCGTAAGATCGACGCCAGGGTAGCGGTATCTCACCCCTGTCAGGTCTTGAGGCCAAAAGGGATAACCGGCATTGAAGATCCCAACGCCTTTCGCAGGATTCTTGAAGTCCTGCGGTTAGATATCATAGACTATCCGGAAGAACACGAATGTTGCGGCGCCACGGCCCTCCTGTTTAATGAAAAGATGGGGATCAGGCAGGGAAGATCAAAATTAGAATCCTGCAAGGCCCATGGGGCAAATCTTGTAATAGCTGCCTGTGGCAACTGTCTTTTCTTGTTGGACCGTTTGCAAAACAAGATATTCAAAGAAAATAAGGAGTTGAAGATCCCCGTGACCGCTCTCTCTCAATTAGTCGCGTTTTCGTTTGGTTTTGATGATAAAAGCCTTTCTAAACCGTTCACGGGTTCAAAGGTTCCCCGCTCAACGGGATCTCCGACAGGGTTCAGAGGTTAAGGGAGGAGATTATGAATCCAAAAAAAATATCAAACCCTGAACCCATGAACTCTGAACCTGTGAACGCTTACGGAGAATGTATTGAATGCGGACAATGTGTTGAATCCTGTCTGGTGCTAAGGGGAGGAGAAACCTCTATTGTTTCGGAACTGAACAAAACGGCCGACACGGGTGCATGGAACTGTGTCAACTGTTGGAAATGCATAGAGGTATGTCCCCAGGATGTGGATATCTATGGGTTTATGATGGCGAGAAGGAGAAAGGAAGATATCCCGTCAACCATGAGACAGAGTGTGAAGAATATCATGGGGAAGGGCTGTTCCATTTATCTGCGGGGGATAAATGAGATTCGAGAGGCCGACGGTCTGTCCCCGATCAAATTAATCGAAAAACATAAGGTGAAAACCCTGCTTGGAGGACATGCTCAACCAGAGGTTTGACGATCTTTTGCAGGAGGGGTAACCGTTCAAAGAGCACCAGGAAAAAATCAACATAAAAAATTGACTTTTTTAGGCAAAACTCCTCCATTGCGGCTCAAGCCGATTTTTA
>JACKQG010002408.1_pt1 | contig 24479 bp, 24 predicted proteins | sample 8237621 | NCBI WGS metagenome assembly JACKQG01 (sample SAMN15677084, study PRJNA649215) | marine metagenome | biome: marine; feature: Black Sea; material: saline water; isolation source: suspended particulate matter (SPM) from the Black Sea western gyre | collected 2013-06-09/2013-06-10 | depth... | reverse complement strand
AAGCAGCCTGAAGGAGAGGGCGGAAAGAAGGCCAATAACAAAAAAGAGATTGATTACAGAAGTCGGGAGAGTATGGGGTGATTTTTTCACAGGAAGTCTCTCCGGTACTAAAATTCTTCGATTTGTCGCCGGAATCGCTCAATTTGCCGGTCGCGGATTACTTTCATGTCCAGATGGTAAATCTCCCGGGGAAAGAGGAGCTCAGCAACGCCGGAGTCAAAAATACGTTTGACCTCGTATTCATCGTGGGAAACATCCCGCTGGTATATATAATTGAGATAGCTCTCATATGTGTGGACAATAAATTCCACCCGCATGCCGCCAAGTCTGGCGAAGAACTTCAGCATGGCTGTTTTTGAGGAACTGCCGATATTTTTTTCCTTTCTATGGCAGCTGCTGCTGGTTAGAGAGTCTGAGACATCTTCCAGAGACATAAAAGAGCTTGCTTTTATGGCACTTTGGGTCAGATGTTTCTGGAAAGTGTTCACATCTCGCACTGTCTCCAGAACACCCATCAACCCCAGTTCGTCATCTACCGCAACAGCCGGATTTTCTTCGCCCTTGCGGAGAAGCTTGAGAACCTTTGCCTCCGGAGCTTTTTTTCTGATGGAGACGTAAATTGGAATTTCATGGCCATTGGTGCCGAAGCGCCTTCTTTTCAGCAGGGTCAGTTTTTGTCCTTTGGCAGGATGTACCTTTTCTGCATCTTTTCGGCTGAGAATTCGGTAATCCCGGCATGTAAACTGTTCCGGTTCATGATTACTGAGGATGTAGACGATTTCCAGTTCACCTATTTTGGCAGTCTGGCTCCAGACATATTCGTTCAAAAAATCAAGAAACAGGTAGAATTTGCTTTCAATGTTTGTTTCCCTTTCCCTTTGATCGATAGAGCCGGCCAGGTTCATTAATACCAATTTGCGTTTTGCTTCAAAACGGGCTTTCTGGTGATACCGGTCGTCAAAAAGAATAAGGATCAATTCTGCCGGGCTGCTGGTGGCATCAATTTCATTGGTCATCTCTATGTGAGAACTATAGGGAGCCAGGACTTTATTTCGCAGATAGCGAATGACGCCATCGGCGGTTCGTGAATAATTATTTAGAGTAGAGACGATTTCCCGCTCATTTCCCTTGATACCAAACATGTTGCCAAGCAGCTTGTAGCTACGTCTTTCTATCTCCTTTCGCCTGTCATGGTCTTTGAGTAACGCTTTAATGTCAAAGAAAGAGGGAACATCGAGGAAGTCCAGAACCTGGTTCCGAAGAATCCTGTACTGGGTGATCATTTCTCTGTTGTTTAGTTTGCAAACCATCTCCCGACTGGGCCTTGAGAACGGAGAGAAATTAAGAGGAGATTCTTTCAGGGTAGCAAAGGGGCCATGCTGGTTCAGCAAAAGAAACATTGTATTTTGTGATTCGGTGGTCATGTCATTGCAATAAAATTAGCGAAAATAATGTGAAAATCCTGTTTTATTTGGCGGTTATATTTTTCCGCATCCTTCAGAATGTGGCTGTTGTTGACCGGTTTTCCCGCTATCGACGAGAGCCAGGTGCTATCTTTTGCAAGCCAAAGGGCTACATCATCCGGATCAGCGGCATGATTATCAAACTGCATGCCGAGAATATGCGGCCGGTCTGCTATCGAGAAGGCTTCAACCTGGCATTCGGCCGATGTCGCAAGTATGTGAAAATGGCGTGGCACAGGAGGGATCACGGCATACCCATGCCATTTGAAAAGAGCCGGGTGCGGGTCGACCCCCTTAAGAACAGGGTGTTTCCTGCCGTTTCCGGTGAGATGGCCATTGATAAACCCAACACTGTGACAGAAGTTCGGTGCAACCCTGGCTCCAAGTGCGTCGGCAATAAGCTGGTGTCCCAGGCAGATCCCAAGGCAGGGTCGATCACTGTTCAGCCAGGTGCGTATCGCTTTTTTCTCATCGCGCAGGAAGGGGAAAGCCTCCTCCTGATTCACATTGGGGCCGCCGCCCAGAATGATCATCGCATCATATCCAGAAAGACTCGGGACAGGCTCTTTCCATACTTTTATGATATCCAGATGTGCATTCCATTTCAGCGCCGCTGTCTGCAGATGCTGCCCCGGGCCCTCCCAGTCGATATGTTGAAAAACACAGATATGTTTCGTCATGGTCTCTTAAAAAAGAAGGGGCGCCTTGAATAGTATCAAGCGCCCCTTTAAATTGCATTATAAAAGTTGTCTGTTCAGTCGCTTAGAAAGACATGCCTAAAGTAACGCCGCCGTATATAAAGTCAGTTTCGCCGTCTATTTTGGCATCGCTGTCATAATCATTGGCTATTTCCAGGAAATCGTCAGCGTCACTACTCAAAGGGAAAGAGTAGTATATTTCCGGGGTTATTGTAAAATATTCGCCAACAGGAAAGGTCATTGACGCTGAAAGTAAGCCCGTATGCAAAGCACTGTATCCGTCGGGGCTAGGATCTCCTTTTTTGACATCGTCCGGATCTGCCGCATCGCTGCCATTGTCAAAGCTGTAATAGCTAGCCTGGGCTCCAAGGTCTAAGGTCAGAGATTCACTCAGTGGAAGTGAATGTGAAATATCAAGGGTGATATACGTTGAAGGGCCGACGTCAATGTCTCTATAGATGGTAAGTGTCGGAGCCAGCAGAGTCTGTAGGCTTGCACTGAGGTATATTTCCTGAGTATCTTCAAGGCCATCTTCAAGGGCGTAATAGATATAGCCTACACCATAATCAACCATTCCCATTGACCCATCGTATGACAGGGTGAAATCAGTTTCGTTCCAATTGGCAGTGTTGCCTTCGGTGTAATAGTCTTCGTGCTGGTCCGTGTCCATGTTGCCCCAGAAATTGGCTGCAAATCCTTTATAGCCAACTGTCATTGAGGGCTGAATAACGATGCTATCATCACTCAGCTCAAATCCACGCCAGACATATTTGCTCAAAAGTGAGACACTCAGGTCAGCAGTTGGTTTTTCTTCTTCTGCGAAAACCGGGGCGGCTGTAATTCCAATTGCCAGCATTCCCAGTGCCAGTGTTGTCGCTAATGCTTTGTAACTCTTCTTCATGATGTTCTCCTTTTCCTTTTGTTCAGTTTATTGTGATTCTGCTCCCCGAAATCATTCGGGGAGCATTGATTTTATGATTTGTTGATAACAAAGCCGCCGTAGGCTTCCATGCCGTGTTCCCCAACGTCAAGACCCTTGAGTTCTTCTTCTTCGTCAACCCGTAAACCAAGTGTGATTTTAAGTGCCAGGAAGAGGGCAAAGGCTGCGGCAAAACAGACAACGCCATAAGCGCCTACGCCAAGCAACTGGACCATGAAAGAGTGATCAGCGCTGAAGATTCCGACTGCCAGAGTTCCCCAGATACCACAGACGAGATGCACGGAAATGGCACCAACCGGATCATCAAGTCTTATGCGATCGATTATCATAACAGAGGCAACAACCAGAAGGCCGGCAATAAAACCGATAACAATAGAACTCATAACAGTGACAACATCTGCACCTGCAGTAATACCTACCAGGCCGGCCAGCGCGCCGTTGAGAGCCATGGCCAGGTCAGGTTTTTTCTGGAGGATCCAGCTTAACATTATGGCGCCGACAATACCGGCTGCAGCAGCCAGAGATGTTGTAACAAAGACAAAAGATACCAGGCCGGGATCAGCAGAAAGGACAGAACCGCCGTTGAAACCGAACCAGCCAAGCCAAAGCAGGAAAACCCCGATGGTTGCCAATGGCATGTTGTGCCCCATAATCGGCTTAATTCTACTGTTGACATATTTGCCAAGGCGAGGTCCAAGCAGAATGACACCTGCCAGAGCTGCCCAGCCGCCAACAGAATGGACCAGTGTTGATCCTGCAAAATCATAGAAACCTTTGGCATCCAACCAGCCGCCGCCCCATTTCCAGCTACCGACCCAGGGGTATATAAAGGCAACATAGATGACGGAAAATATCAGAAATGAATGTAGTTTAATGCGTTCGGCTACGGCACCGGAAACAATTGTTGCAGCTGTTGCGGCGAACATTGCCTGAAAAATAAAGTCAGTCCAGTAGGTGTATATTCCAACCCCGTCATCTCCGGTGATCATCATGCTTCCCGGATCAACACCAATTCCAAAACCGGCAAAACCAAAAAAGCCGGCAATGGAAAAATCGCCAGGATACATGAGGTTGAAACCAACTAGAGCGTATGTCAGAAGGCCAATGGCGATAATCGCTGTATTTTTAAAAAGGATATTGACCGTATTTTTGGCCTGGGTCATTCCAGACTCCAGGGCGGCAAAACCAAGATGCATGACAAAAACCAGAAAGGTGGCAACCAGCATCCAGGTGTTATTAACAACGTACATTGCAGCCGACCCGGCTACCTCTGCTACGCCTTCTCCTGCCAAGGCTACTCCTGGCATGGCCATCAGGGCCGTAAAGAAAGGCAAGCCTGCCTTGCGTGCGATTGACTTTTTCATTGGTAACTCCTTGTTGCTTATATTGATAACATCCATATTCATGTCTAAATTGCCTCCTGACCGGTTTCGCCTGTTCGAATTCGGCAGACTGATTCCACTGGCAGGACAAAGATTTTGCCGTCGCCAATCTTGCCGGTTTTGACGCTGCCGATGATTGCATCGGTTACCTGGTCAACCATGGATTCGTCGATCACTATTTCGATCTTTACCTTGGGGATAAAATCGACAATGTACTCGGCTCCACGGTATACTTCGGTGTGTCCTTTTTGACGGCCAAAGCCTTTAACTTCACTTGCGGTCATCCCTGTGACTCCAATGTCGTGCAGGGCGCTTTTCAGCTCGTCGAGCTTGAAAGGCTTGATGATTGCTTCAATTTTCTTCATAATGCTCCTCCGTCTAAATCAATGATTGTGATGTTTTATTAGGCTTTAGTTGTTTGCCGTTTGTTCAACACTGTCTTGCGGCTTTGTTTATTGGTGAAAGCCATAAGCCTTGTCTCGATGGCTTTCTCTTATTGCTTAAAGTGTGCCACGGGTAGTTTCTAAGTTTACCTTATACGGTAACATCTTGAAATAATGGTATATTATTTTATTATTTTTCTCTTTCATGGAAAAGACGTCCTGCGTCCAGCACGAAAATGTATTGCGACTTGTTGCATTTTGTTACAAAAATGTAATTAGCTGGGGGTGGTACGGTATTGGGGGAGGTGTTTGTTGTCTGTGTTATGTGTTTGACGGGGTGCTTTTGCTGGAAAGGGCTTGTGGGGCAGGGGGAATGCGGGGTTCGCACAAAAATGTAACCTTTTAGGGGCGGAATGCCATTTTTGTAACTTTCGAGAGATGTGTCGTTTGGGTATGGTGCTGTTCTTTTGCTATAATTCCTTTGTGATCAGCTGGTTAAGATGTCACAGCGTGGCGTGGCATGCAGATTGCTTTGTTAGTGTGGCAACACTGATGTTGGTTGCACTTCTATATCATTATAGTAATTGGTTACTCGGTAGTTGTAACCTTGATTTTTTCCAGCACAGTGAAATTGGCTATACTTTGCAGAGAAGTGTGAGATCCTCCCCCTGAGACACGGGAGTTCCAGAAGTCTTCCTTTGGGCTTCTGGGGCTCCTGTTGTCTTTTTTGTGATTCCCCCCCCCTAAAACTTGGCCAGGAAGGAAGCTAGACGCTTTGGCTGGATCTCCTGGGTCGAGGTCTGTTAGTTGACGGCCTGCTGATCCTGGTTGCTGAAATCAAGCTGATATATGAGGACGGTACTTTCCTTGGCACTGAACACATCCATCCATCCGGTCTGCATGATAAGGCCAACGTAGAGTACGGCTTTATTGCTGTTCTGTTTATCCTTCACGAGCTGATACGTGGCAACATAGCCGTCCAATTTCCTGGTATGCCATAATTCACTCATGCCTATGCCGTTCCATACCAGGCCATGAATTTCTCCGCTGGGATAGCTTTTCAGGTTTTTTAAGAGGCGGGAGGCCGTGGAGAGGTTCTTGTTTAAAATAATATCCGGGAGATTGTCATTGTTAATGTCTTCCACGACAATCCGCGACGGGATGTAGATTCTGTCTTCACTGATATTTTCCGCACCATCGATATCTTCCAGCGGGCTGTCTGGACCTTCCGTCTGGGCATAACGGGAACGTCCGCCGATATATCGAAGGCTGCCGCCGTATCGGCCGTCGCCTTTCCACATCTGTTTGCCGCTGGTCTGGCGTACTTTGAGGCGGTCAGCCTGGTCGATGCTGATCACTTCAGCCTTGCCGTCACCATCCAGGTCTGCCATTGAAAAATCAAACAGATTAATGTCGCCGGGGACAGGGAGCTGCTCTTTGCTCTGTAGAGCACTGTTGACTATATCAAGCTCATAGATGCCTGATGTGAAGGGGGAATCTATTCCTCCATGCTGCCCGGCAAGTATTAAACCGGGGCCTGGAATATTCATGGGTTTGACGTACCATTTCTCATCTTTAAACAGGTATGTGAAATCTTTTTCCTGCCATTCAACACCAAAAGAATCAGGTGTAACCCAGTCAATTGCCGTGACATAGATTTCTGCTTTTCCGTTGTTGTTTATATCTCCGAGGTTTACGGAAATAATACGGTTGCGGACCAGGGTAGATATTTCTCCGAACTTCTGCAGGCGATTGCCAATGATGTGGTAGGCAATAATTTTATTAGTGGAAGCGATAACAATATCATCGACACCGTCACCGTCAACGTCGCCGATGTCCATCCCCTGCATGGAATAATTGAGATTCTGGGTTTTGGTAAAGCCGAGATTGCCGCTGATGCCCATAGGGCGTATGAAGGGAGAGCCTGTCGCCTGTCCATAGTGGCCTGGCTGCATAAAGGCCCGGTCGGGATGGGCTGTTTGAAAAGAGGATGAGGGCACGGAAGGCATATCAGGGTTTTCAGGATAGCGAACCGAAGGTGCTGTCGGTGTAGTTATTCGAGCCTGAGATCCTTTGTGAAAAGAGCGGGCAGCAATGTCTTTGGAGAGACTGTCGACTGCGGCAATGATTTCATTTTCGTTGCTGGCCGAGGAGTAATATGTCTCGACTGGCTGGGACCCGTCGGTGCTGAAGACCTTTGAGTCAAGGCTGTAGCTGGTGCCTATGGAGGTAAGGTCTACAGTCAGCACATAATCAGCACCTATTTTTTCGCCTAAATTCTGGATCTGCTCAGGTTGTGAAAGGGTCCCTGATTCGGCAGCATGTTTTTCTACCAGGGAGGCCTCTGAGATTCTGTAACCAGTATTGGCGGCCAGGCGGCTTGAGAGCATATTGCGTATACCGTTTTTCAGGTATGAAAGATCTTTTTGGGCGTTGATTTTCAGGGGAAGAATCGCCAGGGTTTTTTGAGGAGAATCGCTGGCGGAGACAGTATTTAACGCAAAAAGAAAGAAGATAAGGATAAGACAAGAAACAATACGTGTGTGTTTGAACATACTGTAATTCCTCTGAAAAATATTAGTATACGTTGAGATAAATTGAAAATCCTTAGTGTTTTGAGGCATTGTACGAAATAATAAAAATATTTTTTACCAAGAAGATCACGAAGTTTTTAAAAAATGATTATATCCTTTCTTCGTGTTCTCTGTGCCCTTCGTGGTGTGTTCGCTATATGCAACCTTGAAAATAAATGCCTAGATTTTCATCTAGGTTGTTGTGCTGAAGAGAGCCTGAAATACAGGTAAGACAATTTACCGGCCTCAGGGGCCTCTGTCAATGTCCCTATGGCAGAGAGTTGCTTTGATCTTTCGTTTGGAAAAATATGTGTGGAGATGTTCTGCGACGGCAACCGAGCGGTGACGGCCTCCTGTGCAGCCTATACTGATTGTAAGCTGCACTTTTCCTTCATTGATATAGTTGGGGATAAGAAATTCGAGAAGAGGATCCAGTCTGCTGAAGAACTGGCGGGTGATATCATTTTCCAGGACATACTTTGCCACGGCCGGATCTATGCCGGTTAGGGGTTTGAGCTCGGCATCATAATGGGGATTTGGCAGAAAGCGGACATCCCAGATGAGGTCTGATTCGTGAGGTATGCCGTGTTTGAAGCCAAAAGAAAGAAGGTTGACCTTGAAAATTTCAGGCTGGCAGTCATCAAAACTAAGATGGAGCCGTCGGCGTAATTCGTGGGGAGTGAGGTGCGAAGTGTCGATGACAGTGGTCGCCTTTTCACGAATGGGAGCCAGCAGTTTTCTTTCGCTGGCGAAACTTTTTCGCAGGGAATGTTCCGGGGTTACCGGATGTGAACGGCGGTGCTGACTGAAACGCCTGAGAAGAACGTCGTCCTGGGTGTCCAGGAAAATGATTTCCAGGGAAATTTCCTGCTGTAAATTAGTGAGGATTGAAGCGGACCGCAGAAAAGCCGGGTCCCGTGCATCCATTACCAGGGCAAGACGATTATTATGCAGTTCGCCTTCCTGTGTTTTTTTTACGAGAGTATCAAGTAAAAATGAGGGCAAATTGTCAACGCAGTAAAACCCTTTCTCTTCGAATGCGTTGAGGGCTGTTGTTTTTCCAGAGCCAGCCAGGCCGGTTATGACAGAGATGTGCAATCGGCTGTTTGGACAGGTATTCATGGATGTCTCATGGGGCAGGGTGGGATCGGTTAGCTGGTTCTCGCGCGTTTTCGGTACTTTGATGAAAGAATGCCGATCTGCTCACGGTATTTTGCTACAGTTCTTCTGGCTAATTTAATATTATCCTTCTGGAAAATCTCCGAAAGAGCCTTGTCGCTCAATGGTTTGTCCGGATCTTCACATTGAATAATCTGCCGAATACGCTGCCGGATGCTCTCGGACGACAGGGAGTCCCCATCGGACCTTTCAATGGCTGAGGTAAAGAAGTATTTCAGCTCAAAAGTGCCTTGCGGGCTATGAACAAATTTGTTGGTGGTTACGCGGCTGATAGTCGATTCATGCATGCTGATGTCTTCGGCAACATCCCTGAGAACCATAGGTTTGAGATACGCCACCCCATTTTCAAAGAACTCGAGCTGGAACTTGAGGATGGACTCGACAACTTTATAAATGGTCCGCTGGCGCTGCTGGATGCTTTTGATCAGCCAGGCCGCCGATTTCAGTTTTTCCTGGATATATTCTTTGGTGGAGTCCGGGGCCGCTATTTTGTTTTTCAGGATTTCTTTGTAATATGAGCTTATTTTTAATCGGGGAAGACCCTCGTCATTAAGAAGGATGACATATTCGTTGTCTACTTTCTGGATAGAGACATCAGGGATAATATAGTGGGGTTCTTCATCCGAATAGGCTCTGCCGGGGTGCGGGTCAAGGCTAATAATAATTTTTACCGCGGTTGTAACATTCGGCATGGATTCTTTCATTGCCTTGGCGATAGCAGCGTAGTTTTTGGTCTCAAGCAGGTGCAGATGGTCCTGGACGATTCTGGAGGGCAGCGAGTCTCCAAGGTGGAGGCGTTTGAGCTGGAGCAGGATGGATTCCTTGACATTACGGGCACCGACACCGGCTGGATCCATGTCCTGAATGACGCCGATCATTTTTTGGGCAATTTCCGGAGTGCATCCTGTCTCGCTGATAAGTTCTTCTTCGCTTATTTCAAGAAAACCATCTCCGTTAAGATTTCCCAAAACAAACAGGCCGACTTCGAAATCTTCGGGGGTAACATCGGAAAGGCTGAGCTGCCATTGGAGATGACCGCGGAGGTCCGGTTTCTTGCTCAGTATGTCAAAGCGAGAGGTTTGTTCACTGCTTTCCTGTGCTTTGAAGGATGAGGAGCTCTCGTATTCATTAACGTAATCGGTCCAGTTGATTTCAGAAAGAGAGGACTGGTTGTCCATGTTGACTTCGTTGGTTCTTTCTACCGGTACTGGGGGTATTTCTTCTTCGCCTTTAGACGATCGGGTGCTGTCACTGTCAGAGTCCTGAGAGGCACTGATCATGTCCTCTTCAAGTAGCGGGTTTTCTTCGATTTCCTGCTGGACGGTGTCCACCAGTTCAAGGCGTGACAACTGCAGCAGTTTAATTGCCTGCTGCAGCTGCGGCGTCATAACCAGCTGCTGCGTTAATTTGAGTTGTTGTCGGAGTTCTAAGAAAGACATTTCAGTATACCTCTACATCGTGAAGTCTGCGCCCAGATACATCTGCCTGGCAGCATCTGATCGTACAATCTCATCAGCTGCTCCCTGTGTTAAAATCTGGCCGTTGTTAACGATGTAGGCATAATCACATACAGTAAGTGTTTCCCTGACATTATGGTCTGATATCAGGATGCCCAGGCCCTTTGCTTTGAGTTCTCTTATTATCTGCTGCAAATCTGCAACAGCGAGCGGGTCAATGCCGGCAAAGGGTTCATCGAGTAAAATAAATCGCGGTTTAGTAGCCAGGGCCCGCATTATTTCGACCCTGCGGCGTTCTCCGCCGGAAAGTCCATAGCCTTTGTTTTTGGCAAGGTACTCTATTTTGAGTTCGGCCATCAGTTGACCGGTTCTCGTTTTGATCTCTTTTCTGGAAAGGCCAAGGGGCTCCAGAATAATACGCACATTTTCCTCAACTGTCAGTTTTTTGAAGACCGAGGGTTCCTGAGCCAGGTAAGAGATGCCGTCCACCGCTCTTTTGTGGATGGGCAGTGAGGTGATGTCTTTCCCGTCAAGAAGGATCTGGCCTTCGTCAGGGCGGATGAAGCCGGCAATAGAGTAAAAAGAAGTGGTTTTGCCGGCGCCGTTCGGCCCCAGGAGGCCTATTACTTTGCCTGTCTCTACTTTAATGCTGATGCCGTCAACCACCCTTCTTTTCTTGTAGGCTTTGACGATACTTCTGGTTTCCAGTACCGCCATGTCACTTTTTCGAAGAGTCTGGGTAGAAAAAGGCCTTAACCCGGCCGCCGCTTTTTGTGTCTGGTTCAATAATCGTCGTTTCGGTTGCCAGATTGAGCAACACTTTCTCGCCGGTGACAAGGTTGTTGTTTTGCCATACCTTTGTGTTTCCGGTGAGTATGATTTGTTTTTTATCAGCCAGGAATTCAACTTCGTTGCCCGTGGCGACGAGCTCGTCCTGGAGCACTTCCACATTGCCCTTTGCAAATATATTTTTTATCTGCTGATTTTTGGCATCAGGGGATGTGCCGTTGTTCTCTGGTCGGGCATAATGGACGGTCATCTGGTCGGAATTAATGGTTAATTTCCCCTGGAGGGCCTGGACATTGCCGCTGAAAGTTACAGAGTTTTCCTTCTGATTTGACACCATCCGATCCGCTTCTATGTGGATGGGCTCATCAGAGGAAAGCGGCTGTTGCGCATGCAGCGGGGCTGAACAAAAGAAGGTTGTCAGCACAATAAGAAGCAGGCGAAGAGCCGGAAGTATATGGGCGTAACGTGTATTCATTCTTTTTTCCCGACAGGGGGAAGTTTGTTTTTGAAATGTGACTGCCCGCAAAAGTGGCAGGGCATTCGCTCTCGTAATATAAAAAAGCATACTGGGAGTTTTAAAGAATGTAAAGAGAAAGGCGCAAATATTGCATAACCCGGTCCCCTCATTGCTTTTTCTTTGCGCAGAGGGCCGCTTTGCGGTAAATGTTATTGTTTTTAGGTTTTGAAATGATCTTCAAGATGCCCTTCAGCAATGAAAGGTTCAATAGAATAACGTCCACTATATAAAGGGAATATTATGCAGACAGGTATGGAAAAGGCTCATGTCCTGATAGAGGCGCTCCCGTATATCAAAGAGTTTTATGGTAAAACCGTTGTTATAAAATATGGCGGACATGCCATGGTAGATGAGGAGCTGAAAAAGAATTTCGCCCTGGATATCATTTTGATGAAGTATATCGGCATCAAGCCCGTGGTTGTCCATGGGGGCGGGCCCCAGATTAATGAGTTTCTCAAGAAAATGAATATTAAATCCGATTATGTCCAGGGAATGAGGGTTACTGACGGTGAGACCATGGATGTGGTGGAAATGGTTCTTGTCGGCAAGGTGAACAAGGAGATCGTCGGGTTGATAAATTATCATGGCGGAAGGGCAATCGGCCTTTCTGGCCGGGATGGTGATCTGATTCAGGCAGAGAAGATGAAGATGATGAAGAGCCAGGTGGAGAATGCGCCGCCGGAATTAATAGATCTCGGCAGGGTGGGGACAGTGACCCATGTTCATCCGGATGTGCTTATCGCCCTTGGCAACCAGGATTTTATTCCGGTTATTGCACCGGTCGGGGTAGGCGAGGACGGCCAATCCTACAATATCAACGCTGATCTGGTGGCAGGAGCCATTGCTTCTCACCTTGGGGCTGAAAAACTTGTTCTCCTTACCGATGTTGTGGGTGTTCTCGATGAAACAAAGAAACTGATTCCGACCATGACATCCAAAGAAGTAGATGCATTGATTCAGTCGGGTATTGCCGCCGGCGGAATGATTCCCAAGATTAAATGCTGCCAGGATGCCATTGCCCAGGGGGTTGCCAAGGCCCATATTATTGATGGCCGTGTGCTCCACGCAGTGCTTCTGGAAATTTTCACCAGGGAAGGTGTCGGTACCGAGATTGTTGCGTAAGTGTGAAAAACACTCTCCGCTTATAGTAAGCAGGGAAAAAATAGATTTATTTGCAGAGACCCAATTAGATGTCCTTAAGGACATCTAATTGGTAGAAAAACGCGGAAAATCACGGTTGCAAAGAGGAAAAGACTTCCCAAAGTTTCCTTTTTTTTGTAATGATTCACTTTTGTTATTTTAAGGTTGACAGGTACCCATTAAGATAAATTTTTTCTCACTATTGTATAAATAGTTGGTTTGAGCCCACGGGGTCCAGGGTCATTTTTGACTCTTCGCTTCCTCTGTGGGCTTTGTGTTTATAAAAAGGTAACTATTCAGGAGCACTGCTGAACAGCTACAAAAGGAGTTGGATATATTATGGCTAATCACCTGCTTTCCCTTTGGGATTTCGACAAGGATACACTCGCATCCTATATAATGCGGGCTATAGATTTGAAAAAAGAATCGAAGGAAGGCATTCACCACCATCAGCTGGCCGGGAAAGTGATGGGGATGATCTTCGAGAAACCTTCAACCCGTACACGAGTTTCGTTCGAGTCTGCCATGTACGGTCTGGGCGGTCAGGTTATTTATATGTCCGGCCGAGACACCCAGCTTGCCCGCAACGAACCTCTGAAGGATATGGCCCGTGTCATGGCCCGTTATGTTGACATTGTCGTTGTCAGAACCTTTGGCCAGGAAGTTGTTGAAGAGCTTGCGCGATATTCCAGTGTGCCGGTTATCAATGCCTTGACGGACCTCTTTCATCCCTGCCAGATCTTAAGTGATATCATGACGGTGGTTGAGCAGAAGGGTTCCATTGAAAAGCTGAAAATTGCCTGGGTTGGAGACGGCAATAATATGGCCAATACCTGGATCCAGGCTGCCAGTCGATTTGGTTTTGAGCTGACTCTTGCCTGTCCGGAGGGATATGATCCAGATCCTGCAATTCTTGAGCGCGCCAAGAAGGAGGCGGGGAAACCCATTATTCTTGTTCGTGATCCTGCTACTGCAGTGATGGATGCCGACGTGGTGAATTGTGATGTCTGGGCCAGTATGGGGAAAGAGGATGAGCAGGAGAAGCGGCTCCAGGTTTTTCAGCCTTACCAGGTAAACCGGGAACTTCTGAGAGACGCAAAACCCGGCGCTGTCGTTCTGCATTGTCTTCCCGCACATCGTGGAGAAGAGATTACGGATGATGTCCTTGAAGGCAGCCAGTGTCCGGCTTTTGATCAGGCTGAAAACAAAATGCATATTCATAAAGCGATACTAGAAAAACATCTGATAGGTTGAGGAAAGCAATGACAGCAAATGTTAACAAGATAGTGCTGGCTTACTCCGGCGGGTTGGATACATCGGTAATTTTACGCTGGCTGAAAGAGGAATACCAGTGCCCGGTGGTAGCCTACGCCGCTGACGTGGGACAGGAAGAAGACTGGGACAGTGTTCGAGAGAAGGGAATGGCCACAGGTGCCGACAAGGTTATCATCTCCGATCTCAAAGAGGAATTTGCCCGGGACTATATTTTCCCGGCTTTTCGTGCCAATGCCATTTATGAGGGATCATATCTTCTGGGTACGTCTCTGGCCAGGCCGATAATAGCCAAAGAGCAGGTGCGGATTGCCGAGGAAGAAAATGCTGATGCCGTAAGTCATGGCGCCACAGGCAAGGGTAATGACCAGGTTCGATTTGAGATGGCCTATCTTGCCTTGAATCCGCGTCTCTCCATTATTGCCCCATGGAGGATCTGGGATCTTAACTCCAGGACAAAGCTCATGGCCTATGCCGAGCAGTATGGCATTCCCGTCCCGGTGACCAAAGAAAAGCCTTACAGTTCTGATGAGAACCTCCTCCACATAAGTTTTGAGGGGGGGATACTGGAAGATCCATGGAATGAACCTGAAGAATCCATGTTCAAGCTGAGCTGTTCTCCTGAACAGGCTCCTGAGACGCCAACCTATATTGAAATTGAATTTCGCCAGGGGAATCCGGTAGCTATTGACGGTGAAGCACTGTCCCCGGCAAATCTTTTGACTCGTTTGAATTCCCTGGGCGGAGCAAATGGTATCGGTCGGCTTGATATGGTTGAAAACCGCTTTGTCGGTATGAAATCCCGGGGGGTTTATGAAACACCGGGCGGAACCATCCTGCGGGCTGCCCACCGGGATCTTGAGACAATTACCTTGGATCGGGAAGTGATGAAAATTCGGGACAGTCTGGTGCCCCGTTATTCAGAAATGATATACAATGGCTTCTGGTTTTCACCGGAGATGAAACTCCTGCAGAATACGATGGATGTCGCCCAGGAAACAGTGAACGGAGTTGTCCGCCTTAAGCTGTATAAGGGCAACTGTATTCCGGTGGGACGCAAGTCCGATCAGTCGCTGTACCAGGAAAGTTTTGCTACCTTTGAAGAGGATGAGGTCTACACCCAGTCTGACGCCGCCGGGTTTATCAGGCTCAACGCACTGCGCATGACTATGCAGGCTCTGCGGAAATAGGACTTATGAAGTAGTTCGTTCCTTGTCCTGCAACAACAATGAAATTGCAGGACATCTGACCGGAAAATGAAAAAAGAAACATCCGTATACTTAAAACTTTAAACTTAAATCTTAAAACTTGCAGTTCAAATGACAAACGAAAGCAAACTCTGGGGTGGCCGTTTTACTGAAGGAACAGCTGCCTCGGTAGAACAGTTTACCGCCTCCATACATTATGATTGCCGCCTCTATCGTCATGACATCGCCGGCAGCAAGGCCCATGCCCGTATGCTCGCCGAACAGGGACTGATCACTCAAGATGAGTGCAGCCAGATCCTGGCAGGGTTGAGTGAGATAGAGACGGAAATCAGCGAGGGTCGTTTTGAATTCAGGCAGGAGCTTGAAGATATTCATATGAATATTGAAAAGGTTCTTGTTGATAAGATTGGCCCTGCCGGAGCCAAGCTCCACACCGCCAGAAGCCGTAATGATCAGGTTTCCCTTGATATCAGACTTTACCTCCGCGAGGAAACGCAACGTCTGACTAGTCTTCTGATAGACGTGCAGAAAGCCTTTGTAGGGCTGGCCAGAAAATATCTTGGGGCGATTATGCCCGGTTATACCCATCTGCAGCGGGCCCAGCCTCTTCTTCTTTCCCATCACATGCTTGCCTACTATGAAATGTTTGGGCGGGACAGGGAGAGATTGCAGGATTGTTTGAAAAGAATCAATATCCTTCCTCTCGGATCAGCAGCGCTGGCTGGAACCGGCTTGCCTATTGACCGGGAATATGTTGCCAGGGAGTTGGATTTCCCGGCCATAACTGCCAACAGTATGGATACTGTCGGCGATAGGGATTTTGCTATAGAATTTGTCTCCTGCTGCACATTGATTCAGCTTCATTTGAGCCGTCTTTCCGAAGAGCTTGTGCTCTGGTCAAGTGAAGAGTTTGGCTTTGCTGATCTGGCAGATAGCTTCTGTACCGGTAGCAGCATAATGCCCCAGAAAAAAAATCCGGACATTCCTGAGCTGATCCGGGGAAAGAGCGGTCGCGTTGTTGGCAACCTGATGGCGTTGATCACCCTGATCAAAGGATTACCGCTTACCTACAATCGAGATCTTCAGGAAGATAAAGAGCCTGTTTTTGATACGGTGGATACCGTGTCGCAGGGCCTGGCTATTACCGCGGAACTGCTCGCCAATATGGAGTTTCGGGTCGAGCGCCTGGAAAATGCCACCCAGGCAGGTTTCATGACGGCGACAGATCTTGCTGATTATCTGGTTTTAAAAAATATTCCTTTCAGGCAGGCGCACTCCATAGTGGGCAAAACAGTTGCCTATTGCGTTGAGCAGGGAAAAGAGCTGACCGACCTGTCTCTGGATGAACTGCAGAAGTTTTCAGATCTGATAGGCGAAGATGTTTTTCCTGTTCTGACGGTAAAGGGTTCGGTGGACAGCAGGCAATCGGCGGGAGGAACTTCACCGGTGAGGGTTGCTGAAGCCCTGGCAAAGGCAGAAAGAGATCTGGGTATAGTGTGATGGCCGGTATAAAACAAGGCATAGTTCTTCTTGCTGTTTTTTTTGCAGGTTTTCCACTGGCTGGATGCGGCAAGAAAACACCTCCTGTTCCCCCTGCGGTGGTTATTCCTGTTGCTGTTGATGATCTCAGGTATGATTACAACCTGGAAAATGTCAGCCTTTTCTGGAGTTACCCGGACAAGTCTATTTCCGGAAGGGTTCTTGATGATGTCGGATATTTCATGCTCTATCAGAGTGAGGTGGCAGAAGAGGAATACTGCTCCGGATGTCCTGTAGATTTCAAGCCGAAACTTAAGATTGATGCGGCGATTCTGTCGCCCGGTAAAGAGATGAAAATCCGGGAAGCAGATTTTCGGGCTGGTCATTATTACACCTATATGGTCAAGTCCCATTCCGGCTGGAATATCGTCAGTGAGGAATCAAACAAGGTCTCGTTCTGGTGGGCTCCGCCTGCTCCAGCTCCTTCCGGGGTGAAATTGCAAGTGGGCGACAGGAAGCTTCATCTCAACTGGCAGCCGGTTGCATCCTATGCAGGAGGGGAGGCTATTGCCTGGCCGATGCAGTATCAGGTATATCGCCGAACGGAGGATAAAAGATTTTCTGCTGTCGGGGCACCTCTGCTCCAGACAAGCTTTGTTGATGAAAATGTCCAGAATGACCGGGAATATTTTTACCAGGTTCAAACCCAGCATGTGTATCATGAAACGGTAGTGCCCGGAGAATACAGCAAGACGATTTCCGCTGTTCCCAGTGACATCACTCCGCCACCTGTCCCGCAACTGCTCTCTTCTGTAATGGTCAGCGATGGAGTGAAAATTCTCTGGGATAGTGTAATGGCAACAGATCTGGCCGGGTATGTGATTTACCGGCGAACCGACGGGTCACCCTGGGTTAAAGTAGGACAAACAAGCGCGGGTGCCTTCTCGTTTGTAGACAGATCGATTCCTCAAGATCAGGATATCTGGTATTACAGCATTACATCATTTGACAGGGAGACTCCACCGAATGAAAGTTCATTCGCCCGGGAAGTTTCCGTCAAGAAATAACCATTATTACCCTTTGATGAGATAAAAATGCACCATTTTGAATATAAAAATAAAGAACTGTATTGTGAGTCAGTCCCGGTAAGAGATATTGCCGCTGAAGTGGGGACACCCTTTTATCTTTACAGTACGGCAACGCTGACAAGACATTTTAAGGCTTTTGATGAAGCGTTTGCAATGCCTCATGTGACCTGTTTTGCGACAAAAGCATGTTCAAATATTGCCATTCTCAATCTGTTTGCCGGTCTTGGCGGCGGGGCAGATATTGTGTCTGGCGGCGAACTGTTCCGGGCTCTCAAGGCAGGTGTTGATCCCCGAAAAATTGTTTATTCCGGTGTTGGGAAATCGGTGGAGGAGTTGCGCTTCGGGCTTGAGTCAGGAATTCTTATGTTCAATATCGAGTCTGTGCAGGAACTGCATGCCCTGCAGAAGGTGGCGGAAGACATGGGAGTTTCTGCCCCTGTATCTTTCAGGGTGAATCCTGATGTCGATCCCAAGACCCACGCATATATTTCCACAGGTCTGGCCAAAAACAAGTTCGGCATTCCGATTCAGGATGCATTAGATGTCTATGTTACTGCGCAAAAAATGCAATATATAGAGGTCATAGGTGTCAGTTGTCATATCGGCTCCCAGTTAACCCAGATTTCTCCTTTTGTTGAGTCGTTGCAGAAGGTTAAAATTTTCATTGGCCGGCTGGCGAAAGCTGGTATACATATTTCCCATCTTGATTTGGGCGGTGGCCTCGGCATTCGCTACGATTCAGAAGATCCACCGTTGCCGGCTGCATATGCCGAGGCTATCAAGGATGAGATGGAAGGTCTGGACTGTACCTTGATCCTTGAGCCGGGCAGGGTTATAGTGGGGAATGCCGGGATTCTTGTTACAAAGGTTCTGTACACCAAGCAGGGCGGTAAGAAGTTTGTCATTGTTGATGCCGGCATGAATGATCTGGCCCGCCCCAGCCTCTATGGGGCATATCATGGGATTCAACCGGTGGTTGAGACGGAAGAGGGAAATGAGATTGCCGATGTTGTCGGTCCCATATGCGAGACAGGGGATTTTCTGGCCCGCGGGCAGGAAGTGCCGATAACCCAAAGCGGAGATCTGCTTGCGGTGATGAGTTCCGGAGCGTACGGTTTCAGCATGGCTTCAAATTATAACTCACGCCCCCGTGTTCCGGAAGTGCTCGTTGATGGCGATCAGTTTTATGTGATCCGGAAGCGTGAAACCTATGAAGACCTGATTGCCGGCGAGACGATTCCTTCATCTTAAGGCTATTACTATTTCTGTTAAAAAAATAAGAGTATTTCCAGTGGATTTTCCAGTTCGATTTACAAAAATGAGTGGCACCGGCAATGATTTTATTATTATTGATCATCGGAAACCTTTCTTGAAAAGAGAAGAGATGTCCGGGTTTGCCCGTTCAGTGTGCAGACGCAGGTTTTCTGTTGGTGCTGATGGTCTCATTCTGATTGAGAATGATGATAATGCAGATTTTCGCTGGCAGTTTTATAATGGGGACGGCAGTGAGGCGGAAATGTGCGGAAACGGTGCCCGCTGTGCCGCCCGTTTTGCCTATGCAAAGGGTATTGCACCTGCCAGCATGAGTTTTTTGACAGTGGCTGGGAAAATCAGTGCAGAGGTGAAAGGCGAGTCAGTAAAGCTGGCCATGACGCCTCCCGAAAACCTTCAGCTTGAACGAAAGGTCAATGTTGGCGGTGCTGATATGGTTGTGAACAGTCTTAATACAGGTGTTCCCCACGCCGTTGTTTTTGTTGAGAACAACGGGGAAACCCCAGTGAAAGAGTGGGGGTACAATATTCGTTTTCATGAGATATACCAGCCGGCCGGGACAAATGTGAATTTTGTTGAAGTTGCAGCCCCAAATGAAATTCATGTCAGGACATATGAAAGAGGTGTGGAAGATGAGACGATGGCCTGCGGGACAGGGGCCGTTGCTTCGGCAATTATCGCCGCTCTCGCGAAAGAGGTGGTGTCACCTGTGAAGGTGACGACTTCCGGCGGGGAAATCCTGACCATCCATTTTAAAATTGACCAACAGGCTGATACTGTAATCTCAGATGTCTATCTGGAAGGTCCTGCTCATTTCATATACGAAGGAGAACTTCAGCAGGACGCTCTGATTTAATGAGCCGGAAAATCTCGCAGAGGCACAGAGTTCACAAAGTTTTTTTCTCAGTGTGCCACCGATCAACGAAGCATGAAAGTTAAAATCGAGCAGGAAAAAAATAAAGAAGTCACATCCACCAACTTAAAACTTAACACTTTCAACTTAAAACTTTTAAATAAAGGGAGGGGAAAATGAATCCGTTTCGTGGAGCCTTTGTTGCAATTGTCACTCCGTTCATCGATGGAAAGTTAGATGAGCAGGGTCTGAAGGATCTGATTGAATTCCAGATTGAAAATGGCACCCACGGTATTGTCCCCTGCGGCACTACAGGTGAGTCTGCCACCATGACCCATGATGAGCATCATCGGGTGGTGGAGCTGACCATTAAAACCGTGAATGGACGGGTTCCTGTTCTTGCCGGAACCGGGTCAAATTCAACTTCTGAGACCATAGAGCTTACCAGGCATGCCAAAGAAGCTGGTGCTACTGGAGCCCTTGTCATTACTCCTTATTACAATAAACCTTCACAGGAGGGATTATATCAGCATTTCAAGAGTGTGGCCGAGGCGGTTGATATTCCCATGATTCTCTATAATGTGCCGAGCAGAACATCAATAGACATGACAGCAGCCACGGTTGCCCGTTGTGCCCAGATAGATAATATTGCCGGCATTAAAGAAGCAACAGCGGATATGAACAGGGCAAGCGATGTTATTCGCCGTTGTCCTGCTGATTTTGCAGTAATGTCAGGGGATGATTTCACCGCCATGTCCCTGGTGCTTCTTGGCGGTACGGGTGTCATCTCTGTTACCTCCAATGTTGATCCGAAAAACATGTCTGCCCTGATGGAAGCGGCTCTTGCTGGTGATGTTGTAAAAGCTCGAGAGATCCACTATAAATTGTTCCCGCTCATGGGTGCCATGTTTTATGATACCAATCCGGTGCCGGCCAAAAAGACATTGGAGATGATGGGTAAAATAAAATCAGGATTGCCCCGTCAGCCCCTCTGGGCCATTGATCCTGCAAAGCTTGAGCAGCTGAAGGTTGTTTTGAAGGATCAGGGGCTTATATAGAGCTGTTAGCTTTTAGCTGTTAGCAAAAAAAGTATCTATTCAATGGAGATCATCAAATGACAAAAGTAATCGTGTGCGGCGCGGCAGGTCGCATGGGCCAGCGTATTTCATATATGGTAAACCAGAATCCGGATCTGCAGCTGGTGGGTGGTTTTGAGCAGGCTGATAGTCCACATGTTGGCAGGGATATCGGCGAAGTTGCCGGTTTTGGTAAAATAGGCGTAGCAATTGCTCCGGATCTTCCCTCGATCATCGATCAGGGTGATGTCCTTATTGATTTTACTTTTCACGCTGCAACAATGGGGTTTGCAAAAGTAGCCGCTGAGCACAACAAAGCCATGGTTATTGGCACTACAGGACTCAGTCCTGAAAATCTTGCCGATCTGAAAAAGATATCCGAAAAAATTGCTCTAGTTCAGGCCCCTAATATGGCCGTTGGCGTTAATGTCCTGTTTAAGATTACCCAGAAAGTCGCTTCTATTCTTGGCGATGACTACGACATTGAAATTGTCGAGGCCCATCACCGCATGAAAAAAGATGCTCCCAGCGGAACAGCATTGAAACTCGGCGAGATGGCGGCCCTCGGTGTCGGCCGGGATTTGCAGAAAGTTGGTGTGTTTGAACGAAACGGAATCATCGGTGAGCGCACTGACCAGGAAATCGGCATCCAGACGATACGCGGCGGTGATATTGTCGGCGAGCATACTGTTTATTTTGCCGGACCTGGTGAGCGTATTGAGTTGACCCATCGGGCCCACAATCGGGATAATTTTGCCAGGGGGGCCGCTCTGGCTGCCGCCTGGGTATCCGCTAAGGGGAAAGGGATGTTCACTATGTTTGATGTCCTCGGACTAAGCGATATATAGACGGAGCTTGAGTCCCGCATTTTCAATTGAAAGGGAAAGGATCACCTTGCGCCGGTTATGAAAATTGTTCGCTTCAAGACAGAGTCATTAACCAGTTATGGCGTTCTGGAGAAAGAAAGGATTCGCCTGCTGGCAGGTGAGCCCTATGCCAGTATACAGTTGACCGGCGATGAATGCTCTGTGGCGGATGTTACGTTTCTTGCTCCCTGTGAGCCCTCCAAAATTGTCGCTGTTGGAATCAATTATACGTCTCATGCCAAGGAACTTGATTTTCAGATTCCTCCTGTTCCGCTCATTTTTTTAAAACCACCTTCTGCTGTAATCGGGCCGGAGGAAAATATTGTTTTGCCCCAAATGAGCCAGCAGGTTGATTATGAAGGTGAATTGGCAGTAATTATCGGCAGGGAAACAAAAGACATTTCCGAGGAGAATGCCCTGGATGCGGTATTTGGGTATTCCTGCATTAATGACGTTACAGCACGCGATCTGCAAAAAAAGGATGTGCAGTTTACCCGTTCAAAAAGTTTTGATACCTTTGCCCCCATGGGGCCCTGTGTTGAAACAGAACTGGATCCCTGTCAGGTTGATGTGAAGAGTTATGTTAATGGCGAGATGAGACAAAACGCCAATACGTCGGCCATGATTCGCTCGGTTCCGGAACTGATCAGTTTTATTTCGAAAATCATGACCCTTTTTCCCGGAGATGTCATAGCAACGGGGACACCGGCTGGAGTCGGGCCGCTGCAGGCCGGAGATAGTGTTTCTGTTGAGATAAATGCAATTGGCATATTATCCAACGGGGTAATTTCAGCGGAATAGGGTGTTTTGTGGCTCTTGTGTATATAGGACTTGGATCCAATGAAGGTGACAGCCTGAAGAATTTGCAGGATGCCTGGAAGAGACTGGGTGAAGTTTGCGGCGCAACTCTTTTGGGGATTTCGTCGCCATACAAATCCGAGCCGGTAGGTGTTGACACCAGGAATTGGTTTATCAATGCCGTTGGTGCGTTCGAGACGAAAATTGACCCGGAATCTCTTCTGGAAGAGATGCTTGCTGTTGAAAAAGAGATGGGGCGGGACAGAACGCGAGGCATTGATCGAAGTATTGATCTGGATCTTTTATATTATGATGATCTTGAGATAAATAAGCCTCAGCTGGTGCTGCCTCATCCTGAGATTCAGAACAGGATGTTTGTTCTGTCTCCTCTAGCTGAAATTGCCCCGGATCATATGCACCCCGTATTGGGGCAGACAACGAGTGGTATGCGGAAAAATCTTTTATCGGATAAAACAGTCATTAAAATCTCCTGGGGGCCGCAATGACTCCTGTTCGGATTATTATTCTGGCTGCCCTTTTTTATATTTTGTACCGGCTGCTGTTTGGCAGCAGAAAAAGGAAGCAGGCTGTCGATTCTGAGTCCGGGGAACAAAAAAGCGTTGCCCAGGACATCCTCGTCGAAGATCCTGTCTGCCATACGTATGTCCCCAAACAGCAGGCAGTAAAGACAAAAAAAGATGGTGAAACATATTATTTCTGCAGTGAAAAATGCTGCCAAACATTTTTAGAAGAGCAAGGAGAAAAGCGATGAAATTTTTTATCGATACTGCAAATATCACAGAGATCAAGAAGGCTGTCGAAATGGGAATGGTTGATGGCGTTACAACAAATCCCTCTCTCATCGCCAGGGAAGACAAGCCGTTCGAAGAAATCCTCAAAGAGATATGTGAAACAGTTGATGGGCCGATCAGCGCTGAGGTTGTCAGTCTTGATGCCGAGGGTATGCTGGTCGAGGGCCGTAAACTGGCCGCTATTCACCCTAATATTGTTATCAAGGTGCCGATGATAATTGAAGGGCTCAAGGCTGTGAAGCAGTTTGCTGCGGAAGGGATCAAGACCAATGTCACGCTGGTTTTTTCTTCAGCCCAGGCATTACTGGCCGCCAAGGCTGGCGCAAGCTTTGTCAGTCCTTTTGTCGGCAGGCTTGATGATATTTCCCATACGGGTATGGACCTGGTTGCTGATATCATGAACATCTATGATAATTATGGCTACCAGACGGAAGTCATTGTCGCCAGTGTCAGAAGTCCTTTGCATGTTACTGAATCGGCCCTTATTGGTGCGGATATCGCAACTATTCCATTCAAGGTTATAGCGCAGCTTGCCAAGCACCCTCTTACTGATATCGGTATGGAGAATTTTCTGGCAGACTGGGAAAAGAGAAAGAAATAGCAGTGCCGGCTGCAGCAAGATACAGGATGTAAAAGAGTGATGTGAAGGCTCATGACTGTAATATCTTGACATGCAAAGGTGAGCTTTCTATAGTGAACATCTTTTCAAGATGTTGAGCTTTTCCCGTGAAAGGGAGGCTCATATTTGAGGAAATGCCGGAGTGGTGAAACTGGTAGACGCACTGGACTCAAAATCCAGCGGATTTCGGTCCGTGTCGGTTCGATTCCGACCTCCGGCACCATTTTAAAATCCCAGGGCTTCCAAGCTCTTCTAATAATCCCGCAGCCAGTAATGGTTTGCGGGATTTTCTTTCCCAGTACATTCCATAGTTTTCCATTGACATCGACGGATTAAAGCGGCTGCAAAAGAGGGTATGCTGAAATGCAATTGAATACCCATGCCTATTTGTACCCGCTTTTTGAGGTGTCGCCGTGTCTAAACTCAGTGCCAGCAATGTTCGCAATGCAAAGTCGAAAGAGAAACTTTATAGGCTCAGTGATGGGAAAGGTAAGTTTTTAATTTCATGGTTTTCCCCTTATCTTAAAGGTACCTTGAAAAATTAGGATTTTTGTTTGATAGCAAGGAATGCCAAAATTAAAAAGCACCCACATGGGCATAAACTCCGCATACCGA